>Ga0224501_10001254_pt1 | contig 19675 bp, 17 predicted proteins | sample SF_Oct11_sed_USG_4_FD_169105 | JGI IMG/M metagenome (GOLD analysis project Ga0224501, IMG submission 169105) | Sediment microbial communities from San Francisco Bay, California, United States - SF_Oct11_sed_USGS_8_1 | ecosystem: Environmental > Aquatic > Marine > Sediment | place: USA...
GGGAGACGCATCAGATGGAATACTGCCGCCGGGATCCTCGGCGTGCGCGAGCCACCCGTGGCCATCGAAGCTCCGGGCGCGTGTCCGCCGCGCGCCGGCATGCCGTCCTCCGCTATCTCCGGGGCCGGATCAACTCCCCTCGAGCTCCGCGTACAACGCCCGCAGCAGATCCGTCGCGAGCGCCTGCAGGTGGCGAGCCCCCCAGGCCTGGACGGAAGACCCATCCTGGACGTCCACGATGGCCGCCAGGAGCGGCTCCGCCTCGCGGCCCTGGAGCCGGGTTCGCAGCACACTTCCCTCCGTATACCCGACCGCGATGCCCAGCTCCACGGCGCGACGACGGACCTCCGCGATCGCGCCGACCATCCGAGGATCGAATTGTTGCCACGACTCCACCTGGTAGTGGTAGTCGTGGATCCGCCGGCGAAGCTCCCGGTTCCGGACCAGCCGCTGCTCGCCGCCGTCCGTGAAGGCTCTGTACGCTCCCCGGGCCACGTCCATGTCGGACGGCACGGCCACGATGTAGAACGCCCGGGTGAGCTCGGAGTCGGAGGCGGGGACGGTCACGTCGCCGGCGAGGGAGTCGGGGAGTGGGAAAGCGAAGGTCGAGTCCCGCCCCTCGGCGTGCGCCAGGTCGGGGTACAGCCCCCGCCGCGAATGGAAATCCGGGGCGAGGTTCGCGAGGAGGATCTCCGCGGCGACGGCGCGTGCCACGGCCCTCACCGGGAGAACGTCGAAGTCCGTGGAGTCCGCGCGCAGGTCGAGGATGAAGCTCTGGATCAGTTCCCGTTCGAGTTCCCGTTCGCGGCGTGACTCCGCCCACCCGTCCACCGCGAGAGCGGCCAGGATACCGGTCACGATGACAATGAACTCGCCGGCCGAACGAACGAGGAGCGAGCCCCGTGGTTTCATCCCCCGGTCGATGTCACACCTCCCCACCCGCGGCCCGCGGCTTTCCGAACATCAGACCATAGAAGAACGACGGAATGCAGAAATCGGTGAACGTCGGGACGGCCGCCGCGACGGCGAGGGACCACCCCAGCACGGCCCCGAGGGTCGCCGCATCCGAGTGGAAGGCCCAGGCCGTGGCCGCGATCCACGAGGTCGCCACCGCGCAGGCGAAACGCCGGGGTGCGTTGGCCGGAGGGAGGTGGGCCGTCCCGATGACGTGGCGGATTCCGTGGTTGTAGAGGACTTCGAAGGGGTGGCCACGGAAGAGCGCGCCCAGCGCCGCGAAGGGCATCAACACCCAGAGCGCCGTCACCGATCCCAGGTACGTCGCCACCCCCACCCACACCATGCAGATGCCCGGGGCGAAACGCAGCCAGGGGCCGACCTCACACAGCATCTCGTCACTCAGACCCAGGTATCCCTGGGCTTCGATGCGCCGTCTCGTGGTATCGGATACCGTCTTCATCGCGAGTCTCTTCTTCCGGAGTCATGGGGTTCGCTACGCCCTCAGGTCCCGCGCCCATGGAGCCGACCGGCAGGGCGGCGCCGGTGCCCAAGATAGGGGTCCGCCCCGAGGGGACGAAAGCAGCCCACAGGGTACCCTTATCACTTGCGCTCCCCGTCCCCGGGGGGCAACCTATGAGGTCGCGTCACGCGCCCGCTCGGCGACAGGTATTCGTCAGGAGACAGGCCGAGATGAAGCTCGACCCTCGTCTCTGCCGCGGGACTTTTCTGCGCCTGGCTCCCGGCGGCGGCGGAGATCTTCGACATGGTGCGCGAGATCTGCCAGGGACAAGCCACCCTCGCGTACCGACGCCACCCGGAAGGCCAGCCGCTTCACCGGATCAGAAATGCCATCGGCGCCCGCTTCGGAACCGTGGCCTGAATCACCCCACCCGACAGGAGCACACCCATGAAGACCCTCCCACCTGCCCTTCTCGCGGCCGCCGTGCTGATGATCGGCGCCGCGCCCGTGCACGCGCAGGTTCGCGGCAGTGAACACGCTCTGGTCCAACAGACGGTGGACGGCACCACCATCACCGTGGACTATTCGCGTCCCCAGATACGGGGACGTACCCCGGCCTTCGGCCGGATGGTGGACTTCGGCCACGAGTGGACCCCGGGAGCCAACTGGGCCACCATCATCGAGTTCGACAAGCCGGTGAAGATGAACGGACGTTCCATCGAGGCGGGGCGGTATTCCATGTGGATGACGGCGCAGCCCGACGAATTCGAGATCATGCTCGATCCCACCGACAGCATCTTCCACACCATGCGACCGGCGCCCCACGACGCGCAGATCCGCATCAAGGCCCCGGCCACCGATGGCCCCGAGGTGGAGGTGCTCACCTTCTCCTTCCCGGTGGTCCGTGGGAATGGAGCGGAGCTCCTCTTCCAGTGGGGAGCGAAGAACGTGGTGATGGACATCGAAGTGGAGCCGACACAACAACTCACCGTGGACGCCGAGACGGCCGCGCCCTTCCCTGGCACGTACCATGTGGAGTGGGTAGCGCCCTTCCCACGGGAAGTCCTACCTCCGGCCGAGCGCTTCAAGCAGGAGTCCACCATGACCCTCGCGTATGCCGACGAGATCATCTCCGGATGGTGGGACAACCTGGAGGTGACGGATACCGAGGTCATGATGGTGCCCATGGGCGAGGCCATCTTCCACCCCGGGTGGATGAAGAACGGCGATCTCTTCGAGACCGACATGGATCTCTGGTTCGAGTTCACCGTGGAGAACGGTGTCGCCACCGGCTTCCAGGTGCGCCTGGGCCTGAATGACGCCATCGTCTTCGCCGGCACCCGCGTGGAATGACCCCTCAGCCCGCGGGGTCGCCGACTCGGCGGGCTTCTTCCTGGTGCTCGCCGGTATCTGGGTCACGCGCTCCGTGCGCGGGGAGTCGTACGTGTGGGGGGTATCCCCTCAGATCTCCCCGCGCGCCGCCGCCCCTCCGATGGCTTCCGCCGCGCGGAACGCCAGCGCCTGGATGGTCATGGTCGGCTGGCCTCGTCCGGACGTGACGAAGCTCGAGCCGTCGCAGATGAAGAGGTTGGGCACTTCGTGGGTGCGGTGGTATCGGTCCACCACCGCCTGGTCGGGGTCGTCGCCCATGCGGCACGTGCCCAGGAGGTGGAACCCGGCGGACTGCTCCACCACCGGAGCCGCCCACACCTGGCGCGCGCCCGCCGCCTCCAGGATTTCGACGGCGCGGTCCTGCAGGAACTCCACCATGCGCACGTCGTCGGGATGGTCCTTGTACGTGATGCGCAGCGCCCGCCTCCCGAAGCGGTCCTTCACTTCCGGATCCAGGGTGACGTCGTTGGTGTCCAGCGCCAGGGACGTGGAGTGGGTGGCGATATCCATGCACCGGGTATAGCCGTCCTGCAGCGCTTCCTTGTACCCGGAGCCCCACGTCGGGGCGTCGGGCGGGAGGCCGCCCAGGCCGAAGAAGATGGGTCCGCCGAAGTACCGGCCGTCCACTCCACCTCCCCCGTAGAACCCCCTCGTGGGGTCGGCGTCGTACCATTCCTGGCAGATGCGGGTGACCTGGACGCTCTTGAACTCGTTGAGCGGCTCGTCGAAGAGCCCACGCACCGTCCCGTTCCCGTTGAACATGAGGTACTTCCCCACCCTCCCGCTCCCGTTGGCCAGCCCGTGGGGGAAGAGGCTCGACTCCGAGTCCAGCAGGAGGCGGGGCGTCTCGGCGCCGTTGGCGCACAGCACCACCGCGCGGGCGGACTGGGCGTGCTCCACCCCACCCGCGTCGAAGTAGCGCACCTCCTTCACCCGGCCGCGGGCGTCCGTCTCCACCCGGAACACCGTGGACTCGGGGCGGATCTCGCAGCGCCCCGTCCGCTCGGCCTCGGGAATCATGGTCGCCAGCGTGGACGACTTGGCGCTGAATTCGCACCCGTACATCATACAGAATCCGCAGTGCCCGCAGGCGGCCCTCCCGGCCCTGGGCTCGGAGAGGATGGCCATGGGGGCGGGCTTCACCGTCCACCCCAGCGCCCGCGCGCCGCGCTCCAGGAGCACTCCCGACGACTTCACGGGGAGCGGAGGATGGGGGAAGGGCCGGGACCGGTGGGGATCATCGGGGCCGGGCGCGCCCGACACGCCCACGTCCCACTCCACCTTGCTGTAATACGGCTCCAACTCGTCGTAGGTGATGGGCCAGTCGGCGAATCCCGTCCCGGGGATCTCGCCGAGCAGGCTCCGCTCCTGGAAGTCCACGGGGCGGAACCGCCAGTAGTTCGCGGTGAAGTGCACGCTGCTCCCTCCCACCAGGCGGGCGTACACGGCCGCGGGAAGCTGGGTGGGCACTTCGGCCTTCTCGCTCGCCGTCCTGCGAAAGGTGGTGGGAAACTCCGCGGGCGATCCCATCAACTCACCACCGAAGAAGTGGGCGAACTCGTCGTGGCGGAACTGGAAGGGCCTGATGTAGGGACCCTGCTCCAGGACCACCACGCTGTACCCCGCCCTCGAAAGCTCCCGGGCCATGACGCCTCCGGCGGCCCCGGACCCCACCACCACGAAGTCCACTTCTTCACGGGTGGAGAAACGGCGCGACTCACCCACGCCCAGGGGGAGCATGCGGCGGCTCATCGGCCACCTCCCGCCTCACGGTACGCTCGATCGTAGTGCCCGAAGGGGGGCTGCCACCCTCCGGAGCGCTGGAACCCGAGGAGGGTCCACCCCACCTCGCCCTGGTTCCCGCCGTAGGACGGGTCGACGAACGTTCCCACCACGGTGAGGAGCCGCAGGAGACCGAAGAGTCCGGGCTCCTCCTTCTCCAGCGCGGTGAGCGTGCGGTCCTGTCCGTCCTCGGGGAGGGCGGCGTACCCCCCGTCGCCTCCCGCCATCCCGTCCAGAACGGCGACCACGCCCGCCACGGCCTCCCGCATCCCGGCGAACACGCCTTCCTGGAGGGCGGCATCCACGAAGTGAACCACCCCCGCCTCCCGCGCGCCGGGCGTTCCGTCGGAGGGGATGATGCGCGCCGAGGCCGCCTCCACCACCGCCGCTTCACGGGGGGAGAGGACCACGAAGGCCTTCCCTTCCGCGGCGGCCACGCGGGCCTGGGCCGACAGCTTCTCCAACACGGGAAGGTTCAGCGTGAGCCAGGCGCCCCCGAGGAGCGTTCCGGAGTCCGCGAGAAAGGCGCGGCGACCGGTGGGCGACGGTGCGACGGCGGGGTCGGAACGGCGCGGCATGGACATCCTCCACGGGAGGGTGAGAGGGAGAGGGTCGGGCGCGACTCGCCCCACTATCCGATACCGACGCCGTATGCGCAACCTCGCCGCCGCACGCGCGGCCTCGCGGGTGAGCCTACCCGCCCGGCGTGACCGGGTCCGTCGGGACCGGATCCGTGGACACGTAGTCCCTGGGCAGCTCCCTCAACAACCGCTTCCGGAAACGCGGATAGTCCACGGTGATGGTATGGCGCGGAGAGGAGATCTGGCGCACGTCGGGATGGGACGCCTCACGGGCGGCGGCGGCGGCCAGGTCGGCCGGAGCCCTCCACGCGCCGGTGAACCGTCGGGCCATGATCTTGGCCTGGAGTTCGGCCAGCGGCCAGATACACCCCAGCGGCTGGACGAGCCCGATGAAGTGGAGGTCGTCGTGCTCCGGATGGATCATGCGGAGATGGAGGGGGACGGGCCCTTCGCTGTAGTCGACCACGTCCCGGTCGAAGAAGGGGTGGCGGATCACGAACCCGGTACAGGCGATGATCGCGTCGTACTCGCCGGAGGTTCCGTCCACGAAGTGAACCGCGCGCCCGTCGAAGCGCGCCACGTCCGGCCGGGGGTGGATCTTGCCGTGACGAAGGAAGTACAGGAGTTCCGAGTTGACGGTGGGATGGGCCTCGCCGAAGTGGTGATCCGGCTCGGGCAGCCCATACGCTTTCGCCGGGCCGTTCACCAGGCGCAGCATCCACTCGATGGCCGTCCGCCGGACGCTCCACGGGATCCACCCCAGGCGGTGCGTGGCCCAGTTGTGGATCACGTCCCCGGGAAATCCGAAGATGAACTTGGGCACCACCCAGTAACCACGCCTCCACGACAGGTCGGTGCGGGCCGACACCCGCGACGTCTCCACGGCGCAGTCGCACCCCGAATTTCCGCCCCCGATCACCAGGACGCGCTTGCCCCGGAAGGGCTCGGCGCGCTTGAAGTCGTGGGAATGGAGGTACTCCCCCGTGAACGTTCCGGGATGGTCGGGGCGGCGCGGCTCCCAGTGATGACCGTTGCACACCACCAGTTGGTCCGCCGCTTCCGTGCGCTCCACCCCGCCCTCGCGCACGGTCACGTCCCACCCGCCAGTGGGGCGCCGCACGCACCGTTCCACCGTCACGCCGAAGCGGACGAAAGGGTACACCCCGAAGTGCCGGGCATACCCCTGGAAGTAGGCGGCCAGTTCCCGGTGTCCGGGATAGTCGGGATACTCCTCCGGCATGGGGTAGTCGTCGTACTGCGAGAACCTCCGGCTGGAGATGATGTGTGTGGTCTCGAAGACGCTGGAGTGACCCGACTCGGCGTCGAACACCCAGTTCCCTCCCACGTCGGCGCCCCGGTCGTAGACCACGAGGTTGGTGTACCCGGCGTCGAGGAGGTTCTTGGCGGCGGTGATGCCCGAGGGCCCGGCCCCGACAACGCAGACCCGGGCGGTCTTCTCCACCGGAACGCTCACGCCCCCGCCTCCGGCATCCTCAATACGATCTTCCCGTAGCTTTCCCGCGACTCCATCAGGCGATGCGCGTCCGCCATCTCCTCGAAGGGGAGGACGTGGCCCACCGCGGGTCGGAGTCCGTGCGTTCGTACGAACGCCGTCAGCTCACCCCACACACCCGCCACCCGCTCCGGGTCGCGCAGAAGGTATCCCAGGTGGGTGGAGAGGATCCCGTTGGATCCCTTGAACATCTCCGTGAGTCCCATGCGGGGCGTGCCCCGCCACGCCCGCCACCAGGAGAACGGATTCCACAGCGTGTAGTCGAGCTCGGCGTACCCGGCCACCACCACCCGTCCGAAGGGGGCGAGCACCGACTTCACCCCCTGGAAGACGCCGCCGCCCACCATCTCCAACGCCACGTCCACCCCCCGGGGACCGACCTCGGCCGCGAGGGCCTCGCGCCACCCGGGACGCCGATAGTTCACGGTGCGGCTCGCTCCCAGCCCGCGCACGCGGTCCAGCTTGGCGTCGCTCCCGGCCAGGGCGACCACCTCGCATCCGAAGGCCGCCGCGATGGCGACGGCGGCCGTGCCGACGCCGCCCCCCGCGGGAGAGACGAGCACGCGGTCCGTGGGGCGTAGCCGCCCCATCTCCATGAGCCCCACCCACGCGGTCATCCAGTTCACCGTGAAGGCGGCGTTCTCCTCCATGGTGAACGCCTCTCCGCTCCCCGCCCGGGGGGCCGGGAGCGCCTGGGCGGATCGCGCCACCACCCACTCGGCGTACGCGCCGTGCTGGGCACCGACCACCACGGCCTCTCCCACCCGCGCGGGATCGACTCCTTCGCCCACCCGATCGATGCGTCCCACCGCCTCCATCCCCGGCACGTACGGAAGGCGGGGCGCCCATCCGTAGAGCCCCTTCCGGGAGAGGACTTCCGCGTAGTTGAGCCCCACGGCCTCCACCTTCACCCGTACCTCTCCCGGGCCGGGATCGGGGGTGGGGATCTCCGTGACGCGCAGAACGCCCGGGCCACCATGGCGGGAGAGGAGTATGGCCTTCATGAGCACCCTTGGTTGGAGTAGGGTATGCCGGCCGGACGCCGGGCCCGTTCACAGTAGGGGGAGAGACGCCCCCACCGCCACGCACACCGTTCATTCACTGGCATCCGGTGTGCGGCGGGCATAGCTTGCCGCCCACTTCGACACACTGCGACGGAGGAGCCCATGCGCGGCCGGATGATGGAGATGCCCTTGCTCGTGTCCTCCCTGGTGGAGCACGCCGGCGGCGTGTACGGAGACCAGGCCGTGGTGAGCCGGAACACGGACGGCGCGGTGCACCGATATTCGTGGCGTGACGTCCGCGACCGCTCCCGTGGCCTGTCCGGCGCGTTGGCCGCCCGCGGCATCACGGCGGGTGACCGCCTGGCGACGCTGGCGTGGAACAACCACCGCCACCTGGAGATCTACTACGGCGTATCGGGGATGGGCGCCGTGTGCCACACGCTGAACCCGCGCCTGCACCCCGCCGAACTGGCCTTCGTCCTGAACCACGCCGAGGATCGGATCCTCTTTCTCGACACCACCTTCGTTCCACTGGCCGAGGCCATCGCGGACAAGCTCCCGCGGGTGGAGGCCTACGTCGTCCTCACGGGGCCGGAGGGGATGCCCGAGACGAAGCTCCCCAACGCGGTGGCGTACGAAGATCTCCTTTCCGGCGCGGAAGGCGGATTCACGTGGCCGACGCTGGACGAGCACGACGCGGCCTCGCTCTGCTACACCTCCGGCACCACGGGAAATCCCAAGGGCGTCCTGTACAGCCATCGCTCCACCGTGCTCCACGCCATGGCGATCTCCATGCCCGACGTGTTCATGATGGGATCCCGCGAGTCGGTGCTGCCCGTGGTGCCCATGTTCCATGCCAATGCGTGGGGAATCCCCTATTCCGCCGCGCTCACGGGGACCAAGCTGGTCCTTCCCGGACCGCGCCTGGACCCCACGGGGCTCACCGAGCTCCTGACGGACGAAGGCGTCACCTGTTGCGCGGGCGTCCCCTCGGTGTTCATCCCCCTCCTCCAGCACTGGCGCGACCAGGGGGTCCGCCCACCCGCGCTGGAGCGTGTCCTCATCGGGGGCTCGGCTCCACCCCGTTCCCTCATCGCCGCCCTGGAAGGAGAGTTCGGCATCGAGTTCCTCCATGGATGGGGGATGACCGAGACCAGCCCCCTGGGGTCGGTGAACCGCGTGGGGAGGGAGTGGCTCGACCGCGGCGTGGAGGAGCGCTCCATCTTCCAGACCAAGCAGGGCCGTCCCCCGTTCGGCGTCGAACTGCGCATCGTGGACGACCAGGGAGCACCCCTCCCCCACGACGGCACGGCGGGTGGCGAGCTCCAGATCCGTGGACCATGGGTGGCGGCGGGGTACTTCCGCGACGACACGGAGCGCCTGACGTCCGACGGATGGTTCCCCACCGGCGACGTGGCCACCATCGACGCCCAGGGCTACATGCAGATCACCGACCGCACCAAGGACCTCATCAAGTCGGGCGGGGAGTGGATCAGCTCCATCGACGTGGAGAACATGGCCATGGGGCACCCCGAGATCTCCATGGCGGCGGTGATCGGCGTTCCCGACGAGAGGTGGGGGGAACGCCCCCTCCTCATCGCCGTCCCCGCGCAGGGCGCCACCCCCACGCGCGACGAAGTCCTGACGTTCCTCGGCGAGCGCCTGGCGAAATGGCAGGTCCCCGACGACGTGGTGTTCGTGGAGCAACTCCCCATGGGTGGCACCGGGAAGGTCCAGAAGTCCAAGCTGAGGGAAGAGTACGGGGGCTGACTCCGCGAAGCCCCTGGGGCCACCCGCACGGAGCGGAGGGCGCCGGGGCCGCGGCAGCTCACTCCCCGATCACCCGCTCCAGGAAGGCGGCCAGCTCGGTCCTGCGGAACGGCTTGAGAAGGACTCCGCTCACACCCGGTACGCGGGCCTCGGGGATGTCGGCGTCGTGACCCGTCACCAGGATCACCGGCACCCCCAGGGACCGTTCGCTCACCGCCTCGGCCAACTCGCTCCCCGTCATCCCGGGCATGTCGAAGTCGGTGAGCACCGCGCTGTAGCGCTCCGGATCGGCTTCGAGGAGTTCGAGCGCGTGTTCGGCACCGTCGGCCACCACGCCTTCGTAGCCCAGGAGGCGAAGCTGAGCCCCCAGGAGCGTGGCGACGTGGGATTCGTCGTCCACCACGAGGATCCGGTGCACGCCGGCGTCCTTCACCATCACTTGTGGCTGGTCATGATGAACAGAGGCTTGCCCAGGAAGGTGTTGTACCGGGGACGCAGCCGCTCGGCCTCGTAGTAGAGCGGAACGTCCACCAGCTTCTTCTCTCCCACCACGGCGTCCACCGAGGTGGTGGAGTACACTCCGTTGCGCACCGCCACCAGGAGGCCGCTGCGCCCTTCCAGGATCAGGTCGAGGGCGAGGTTCCCGAAGGCCATGGGCACGATGGAATCGAGGGCGTCGGGGTCACCGGATCGTACCAGGTACCCCAGGCGCTGGCTCACCACGTTGATCTGACGCCCGGCGTTCACCTCGGCGGAGTACTCCTTGATGAACTCGGAGACCTGGTCGCCGATCCCGCCCAGCTTCTTGTGCCCGAACTGGTCGGCCTCCTCCTTTTCGAAGGTCATCCCGTCCTGTCCGGCCATGGTGGCGCCCTCCGAGACCAGGGCCACCGAATAGCGGCTGGGGTTGTTCCGTCGGTCCTCCACCAGGAGGCGCGTGAGGTGCCTGGGGTCGAAGGGGTGCTCGGGGATCACGCACCGGTCGGCGGCGCCGGCCAGCGCCGGGGCCAGCGCCGTGAAGCCGGCGTAGCGGCCGAACACCTCGATCACCAGGATCCGCTCGTGGGAGCCGGCCGACGTCCGGAGTCGGTGCGTGAGTTCCATGGTGCGGGTGACGCACGTGCTGAACCCGATGCAGTAGTCGGTGCCCGGCACGTCGTTGTCCATGGTCTTGGGGATGGCCACGACCTTGACCCCTTCCTCGTGGAGCCGATGCGCGTACGAGAGCGTATCGTCCCCTCCGATGGGAATGAGGTAGTCCACGCCCAGGTACTCCAGGTTGCGCAGCACCTCGGGAGTGAGGTCGTTGATGTCCTCCTGGTAGCGGTCGGCCACGTGGGGGGGCACGAAGGCCCGCGGAAGGTGGCTGGCACGGGTGCGGGAGGTGTGCAGGAACGTCCCCCCGGTGCGCCCCACCCGACTCACGATCTCGCTGGTGAGCTCCACCACGCACTCGGAGTTGTCGGCCCCGGGCTCGGGGACGATCTCCACCAGCCCGGCCCACCCTCGCCGGATCCCCAGCACGCGGTATCCCTCCCGCCGGGCCCGGATGGTCACGGCGCGGATGGCGGGGTTGAGCCCGGGGACGTCTCCACCCCCCGTGAGGATCCCGATGGTTCCCTTGTATGCCATGGTTCGATCAGTCCGTTCCGAGTTCCTTCATCCATGTTCCGATGGCGCGCTGGAAGTACGCCGGGTTGAACAGTACCCACTCACCCAGCGCCGCGGGAATCCGATACCGCTCCCCGGCCTCCTCCGCGCTCCACCCCGCCGACACGGCCGCACGGGCGGCGCTCTCCACGTCATCCAGGAGATCGACGTACCGGCCCAGCTCCGCGTCGTCGGCCAGGGAGCCGTGCCCGGGAACGTACACCGTGGGCACATCCCGGCGCAGGGCCCGCACCGCCGCCGCCAGCCGCGAGGGGACGGCATCCACGTAGTTGGGGAACATCCCGTTCCAGACGAGGTCGCCGCACCAGACCACGGAAGGCTCACCCGACTCCACGGTCACGTCCGAGGGCGTGTGGCCTTCCCGGGGCACCACGGAGACCGTGCGCCCGCCCAGGTCCACGGCGCCGGCCCGGGCCGGGTCCACCAACTCCGCCCCCGCGAGGAGCTCGGCGGGCGGATCGTCGTTCCGCTCCAGGGTGAGGCCTCGCGTGGCTTCGGTGGCCATGAGCCGGGCAGATCCCTCCCCCAAGACGCCGCGCAACCCGGCGGTGTGTGTCCCCGTGGTAGTGGGTCACCAGGACGTGGGTGGGCGCCCGTCCCGTGAGGCGCCGCGCCTGTTCCGCCATCCAGCGGGCTCCCGCGTCGGATCCGAAGGCCTCCACCACCATCACCCCGTCGGACCCCGAGATGATCCCCCCGTTGCACAGGGTCTCGCGGTGACCGTCCAGCGGAGTGGAGACCAGCGCCCACATCCCCTCGGCCACGGCCTCCAGTCGCCCGAAGGGCTCCCGCGCCACCACGGGGAAGCGCTCCTGTGCCGCCCACAGCCGCCTCATCACGGGTGGAAAGGCCGCCGATGCCATCCACATGTGCGCCATGCACCCGCCCGTGCGGGCCAGGAACCGGCGTCGCGAACAAGACATGGGATCCCCTCTGCGGTTCAGGCGTGCTGGGACATGGCCGCGCGGATCTCGCGCTCCGCTCTCTCCAGAGCGCCATTCAGTTCCTGGAGTGTGGCCTCCACCCCGGACATCACGCCAGTGGCGCCGGCCTTCTCCAGAGCCGCCGCGAGGCGCGTGACCTCGGGAAGTGCGAGGGAAGCCGCCGACCCCTTCAGCGCATGGGCGGCCCCTTCCAGCGACGAGGCGTCGCGGTCCTCGTGGGCCCGGGTCAACGCCCGCATGCGATCCGGCACGGCGTCCAGGAACAGCTCGAACAACGCATGGAGGAGAGATTCGTCCTCGCCCGCGTGCTCCAACGCGTCCGCGTACACCATCGCGACCGTTCCGTCGCCGGGCTCGTCCGAGCCACCACCCGTCACCCCACCTCCGAGCACCCGATCCAGCGCCTCGTACAACTCCACCGGCTCGATGGGCTTGGACACGTAGTCGTCCATTCCCGCCTCGATGCACCGCTCCCGGTCTCCCTTCATGGCGTGTGCCGTCATGGCCACGACGGGCGTCCGCGCGCCGTCCCCCTCCAGTGTCCGGATGCGGCGCGTGGCTTCGAGCCCGTCCATCTCCGGCATCTGCACGTCCATGAGGACCACGTCCCACCTACCGGTTCGATACATCTCCACCGCGCGTATTCCGTTCTCGGCGACCCGAACGGAGTACCCCTTCTTCTCCAGGAGCGTACGCGCCAGCATCTGGTTCACCAGATTGTCCTCGGCCAGCAGGACGCGGGGGCCGACGCTCGTGAGCTCTTCTCGTGGCTCCCCCGCGGCCGCGGCTCCCCGAGCCTCCCCGGTCCCTTCTTCCTCACCCTCGGCCAGGACCCGCGCCACCTCCTCCAGGAGTTCGGGTGGGGTGATGGGCTTGAGCAGGTACGCGGAGACTCCGAGGGCACGACACCGTTCCCCGTCACCCGGCTGTCCGCCCGACGTGAGGAGGAGGATGGGCACGTCCCGAAGCAGCCCCCGGGCGCGAATGGCCTCCACGAACTGGAATCCGTCCATGTCCGGCATATGGACGTCGGAAAGGAGGAGGGAGAAGCTCTCCCCCGAGCCCAGCATGTCCAGGGCCCTCCGTGGGTCCGCCTCGGAAACGGACTCCATCCCCCATCTCGCCACGCTGTCTTCCAGGATCCGGCGGTTCGTGTCGTTGTCGTCGACGATGAGCACGCGCTTGCCCTTCAACCTCTCCGCGGACACCGGGGACGCCCGCTCCACACCCTCCTCGTCCACGGCCAACCGCACGGTGAACGAAAACGTGCTCCCCGCTCCCGGTTGGCTCTCCACGGAAATCTCCCCTCCCATGAGGGAGACGAGCTCCGAACAGATGGCCAGCCCGAGGCCGGTCCCCCCATACCTCCGCGTGGTGGACCCGTCCGCCTGGGCGAACGCCTCGAAGATCATGGACTGCTTGTCCGGTGCGATGCCGATCCCCGTATCCCGGACCGACACCCGGATCACCATGGCGTCTCCCGCCCGCTCCACCGGACCGATGGACACCGTCACTTCTCCTTCTTCGGTGAACTTCACCGCGTTGTGGACGAGGTTCACGACCACCTGCCGAAGGCGTCCCGGATCCCCGATGAAGTGCTCGGGCACGTCGGGATGATCCGCGTACACGAGCTCCAGCCCCTTCTCGTCGGCACGGAGAGCCAGCGCCTTGAACGCCGCCGACAGCGTGGCCCGCAGCCCGAAGGGGATGGACTCGAGTTCCAGACGGCCGGCCTCGATCTTCGAGAAATCGAGGATGTCGTTGATGATGTCCAGGAGGGCGTACGCCGACTGGTCCACCATGCGCAGATACTCGCGCTGCTCCGGGGTGAGCTCCGTGTCCAGGGTCAGGCGGGTCATTCCCAGGATCCCGTTCATGGGCGTGCGGATCTCGTGGCTCATGTTGGCCAGGAACTCGCTCTTCGCTCGGCTGGACGCCTCGGCGGCGTCCCTGGCGGTGCGCATGGCCTGGGAAACCGCTCGCTCTTCGGTCACATCGCGGCCCACGGCGTACACGATGCCCTCTCCGACCACGGGAATGGCGCTCCACGCGATGTATCGGTACGATCGGTCCCCGCAGCGGCAACGCGCCTCGAACCGCTCCGCCGGCTCTCCGCGCCTCACCGCCGCGAGCACGGGCCTCAACGCATCGCGATCGTCGGGGTGTACCAGGTCCAGGAATCTCACCCCGTCGAGGTCTTCCAACGAGTACCCGAGGAGCCGGGTGAATGCCCCGTTCACCCTCCGGAACTCTCCCTCGGCGCCGGAGATGCAGAGGGGGTCCAGTGAGAGGTTGAAGAACCGATCCGCCTCTTCACTGAGGCGCCGCTCCGTGGTGAGGTCACGCAACACTCCCACGAACCTGCGCCCCTTCCCCGGGACGAACGTCTCGCTCACACCGAGGTCGAGGGGGAAGACGGAGCCGTCCCTCCGGCGGCCCATGACCTCGCGACCGATCCCGATGATCCGCCGCTCCCCGGTCTCGACGTATCGTTGGAGGTAGCCGTCGTGCCGCGAGCCGTGCGGCTCGTCGGCGAGGACGCGAACGTTCCGGCCGACGAGTTCGTCCAACGAGTAGCCGAACATCCGCAACGCGGCCGGATTCGCCGAATCGATCAACCCCGTCTCATCGATGGTGATGACCCCGTCGAGGACTGCGTCGAACACGGCGATACGCACCTGCTCGCTGGCTTCCAGTGCGCGCTCGCGAAGCCCGTCGATCACGTCCTGCCGTCTTCCCACCAGGTATCCGAACAGCCCAAGGAAGATGGGCGCCGTGTCGATGATCCAGTGGAGGGGTTGCTCGGCCTGGACCCCCACGATGCCGCCCCAGGTGAAGGGCCGGGCCCGCACCCAGAGGTCCAGCGCGGTGGCCACCACCGGGAAGCACACGCCCAGTCCGACACCCCACAGGGTGAACCGGATGATGGAGCGGGATCGTGAATCGTGAGACGGCCGGAGTGACATACGGAAATCCAGGGGGGATGTCGGTACTGGCCCTGATGATGGTCGAGTTGGAGCCCACAAGCTAGTGGAATACACCGGACGTGACACGGTTTTCCGCGCGCGATACGTTGTCCCCCCACCGATCCGCGCGCCGCAGCCCTCCATCGGGAGAACCCATGCTCGACCGACTCAGACTCCCCCATCCGCTGGTGCTCCTGACCGGGTGTGTCCTCATCGCCGCGGCGGCCAGCTACGTGCTCCCCGCGGGTGAATACGATCGCGCCGTGGACGAAGCCACCGGCCGTGAAGTGGTGGTGGCGGGGACCTACCACGAGGTCGAGCCCGCCCCGGTCGGCTTCTTCGCGGCCTTCGTGGCCCTTCCCCGGGGGATGGCGGCCGCGGCGGACGTGGTCTTCCTGGTCTTCCTCATCGGAGGAGCGTTCACCGTGGTGGACGAGACCGGCGCCCTGGTGCGGGCGGTGGGCTCTCTCTCGAGGCTACTCCACGGGAGGGACCTCCTGGTGATCCCGGTGGTCTCCCTCTTCTTCGCCGCGGGGGGCGCGTTGGAGAACATGCAGGAGGAGATCATCGCCCTGGTTCCCGTCCTCCTCATCCTCACGCTGCGCATGGGGTTCGCCCCCATGGTGGCGGTGGCCATGAGCGCCGGTCCGGCCTTCGTGGCGTCGTCCTTCAGCCCCATCAACCCGTTCCAGGTACAGATCGCGCAAAAGGTGGCGGACGTGCAGCTCTCCTCGGGGGCCGCCTTCCGCACCACCTTCCTCTTCATCGCGCTGGTCCTCTGGATCGGGGGCACCATGCGCTACGCGGCGGCGACACGCACCGCGCCGGCGGCTCCTCCTGAGGGTGAGGAGGGTGCGGTGCTCGGCGCCATGGACCGGGCCATCCTGGTCACCGTGGCCCTCACCTTCGTCGTGCTGGTGTGGGGGTTGCTCAGCCGGGGGTGGGGATTCGACGAACTCTCCGCACTCTTCTTCATCATGGGGATCGTGGTCGGCGCCATGGCGGGGATGGGAATCGGCGGCACCGCCGAGGCGTACGTGAAGGGGTTCCGCAGCATGGCGTACGCGGCGCTCCTCATCGGGTTCGCCCGGGCCATCTCGGTGGTGCTGGAAGACGGGAGGGTGATCGACACGCTGGTCCATGCGCTGGTGACTCCGCTCGAGCGGCTCCCCGTGGCCGTGTCCGCGCTGGGGATGGTGGTGGCCCAGACCGCCATCCACATTCCCGTGCCCAGCGTGTCGGGGCAGGCCGTGCTCACCATGCCCATCCTCGCACCCCTCTCGGACCTCCTGGGGATGAGCCGACAGATCACGGTGCTGGCCTACCAGTACGGCGCCGGGCTGTGCGATCTGGTCACACCGACCAACGGAGCGCTCATGGCCATCCTCGCCTCGGCGGGGGTACGGTTCGAGGAGTGGATACGCTTCACCCTCCCCCTCTACCTGGGGCTCCTCGCCCTGGGCGCCGCATCCATTCTCATCGGTCTGGCCATCGGACTGACCTGAGCGCGGGCCGGGGCACCATCATGGGCATCCAAACCGATCCGAGGCGGAGACCTTCATGAGCCGGGGGCTCCACCGGAACGTCTGGGCGACCAGCGCAACGAGCTTTCTCACGGACGTCTCCAGCGAGATGATCCAGCACGTGCTCCCGCTCTTCCTGGCCAACGTCCTGGGGGTGCGCACCTGGGCCGTGGGGGTGATGGAGGGCGTGGGCGAGGCCACCGCCAGCATCCTCAAGCTCTACTCCGGTCGCGCCTCCGACCGCCTGGGCACGCGCAAGTGGCCGGCGGTGGGGGGGTACGGACTCTCCTCCCTGGCCAAGCCCCTGTACTTCCTCGCCGGGACGTGGATGGGGGTGGCCATGGTCCGCTGGATGGACCGCGTGGGGAAGGGTATCCGATCGGCACCCCGTGACGCACTCCTGGCGGACTCGGTGCCGGCGGCGCGGCGGGGGTTGGCCTTCGGGATCCACCGCGCGGCAGACACCGGCGGAGCCGTGGTGGGCCTCCTGGCGGCCATCGCCGTGGTGGGCACGGGCCAGGGGGACGCCATTCTCCTCGCGCCGGGAACCTTCCGCACGCTGGTGGCCGCCAGCGTGATCCCGGCCTTCCTGGCGGTGGTGGTGCTGGCCGCGGGAGCCCGTGACGTCCCGCCGGAGGACCGCACACCCGACACCGCTCCCCACATCGGCGACGGAACGCTGGGCCGCCCCTTCTTCGCCTTCGTGGCCGTGTCCGCCCTCTTCCAGTTGGGGAACTCCTCCGACGCCTTCCTCGTGCTCCTGGCCCAGGCACGGGGGGTGCCGGTGGTGACGATCCTCGGAATGGTGCTGGCCTTCAACATCGTGTACACGGCGGTGTCGGCCCCGGCGGGTTGGCTGGCGGACCGCTTCCCCCGCAAGTGGCTCATCATGGCCGGGTGGTGGGTCTACGCGGCGGTGTACGGCGGGTTCGCCGTGACCGAATCGGTTCCCGGAGTGGCCTCACTCTTCATGGGGTACGGAGCCTACTACGGGCTGGTGGCGGGAAGCGCGAAGGCGCTCATCGCCGATCTGGTACCCGCCGATCTCCGCGGAACGGCCTTCGGCACGTACCATGCGGTCATCGGGCTGGTGAGCCTTCCGGCATCGATCCTGGCGGGGGTGCTCTGGCAGGGCGTGGGGCCGTGGGCCGGGTGGGGCGCGCCGGCGCCGTTCATCTTCGGCGCGGCCACCGCGGCGGTGGCCTCCCTCCTCCTCGCCTTCGTGGTGCCGGACGCGGGGGAGCGCTCCCCCGCCGGCGGACCGTGACCGTCGGTCAGTCTCCGATGACGTAGTCGAGTCCGGTTCCGTGCCCCGGCGGCGACGGGCGCTCCACGGGGCCGATGGGATCCTCCACCTCCGGACGGGAGCGTTCTCCCTCCTCGGCCCGGGTCGCCTGGAGTCGCTCCAGCGCCCGTCCGACGTGATCGGGAAGGGGTATGGGAGCGGGCTTGGGCGTCTTTTTCGCCGAAACGGCCTTCAATCGCTCCTTCCAGTCGTCGGCCACCGGAGGTGGATCCTGGAGGTCCGAGGGGGAAAGCCGTGCCGGCGGCCCCTCCATCACCTCGTTGGAGACCGCCTCGACGGCGGGAGCGCGGGAGCGCGTCGCGGCCTGGACCACGCCCCGGCGGAACGTCCCATAGATGAGGAGCACAGCCGCGGCCGAGACGCCCGCGAAGAGGAGGATGCCGGAACGGGAGGGCTCCTCCATGCCCTGGACCGAGACTTCCAGTCCGGGAAGCTCCCGCACGCCCTCGGGGACGAAACTCCCCTCGAGCCCCGCCCGGAGGGCGGAGTCGATCTGCTGGTCCACGACCACGTCGGGATCGATGCCCGACGTGTCGACGGAAGCGGCGGCCGATCCGGGCGTCGCATTCCGCGGAAGCGTGTCCTGGGCCGCATACCTGCCCGGCGCGAAAACACCGTATGCGCTCAAGATGAGAACGAAGAATGGTCTGTGCACCTGCGGGCTCCGGAGGTGGATGGCCGGCCTGATCCTATGGATTGAGGATCGGACCCTCGGCTCCGGTCTTGAGGAGGCCGGCCACCGCCTTGTCAGCCTGCCATGGCCACGTCAGCTTCGGAAATGACCATCATCCACGTCGTCGCCGTAGTCATCGAGCGCGAAGGACGCTACCTCCTGGGCCGGCGTCCGCCGGAGAAGCGCCATGGCGCGCTGTGGGAGTTCCCCGGCGGGAAGACCCATGACGGCGAAGACCACCTGGCCGCCGCGCGAAGGGAATTGCTCGAAGAGCTGGACCTGGAGGTGCGCGCCGTGGGCCGTGTGATCTACTCGCGGCAGGATCCCGGCTCTCCCTTCCTCATCGAGTTCGTGAAAGCCGACGTCTCCGGTGAGCCGACGGCCCTCGAACACACCGAGATCGGATGGTATACGCCGGAGGAGCTCTCCTCCATGCCGCTGGCGCCCACCGACGCGGCGTTCGTGGAGCTGCTGATGGCCGCGCCGTAGGGAAGACGACGGAAAGGGATCCCCTCCGGGACGCGGCCGCGCGGGGCCACCGGAGCGAGCCGGCCTGACCTCAGAGGATCCGTGCGAGATCGGCTACCCGGGCCTTGGGCACCTCGCTCCGTACCTCTTCACCACTGGAGAACCCCCGGCCGAGCACGGTTCCCTTCCAGTCCAGGGCCAGGTATCCCGGCGGTACCCCGCCCCTCTCCAGCTCCTCACGCTTCAGCACCCGCCGCAACTCGTCCGCCGTCAGTTCCAGGCGACCCGCGCCGAGAGCGGGCCCGAGCGCCTGGAGCAGATCGTTGGTCGGGCGCGGCCGTCCCTGTCCGTCGAACTCCACCGCACGGAATCCCACGGAGATGGGGCGCCACGGTCCGTCGCTCCACGCGTCCAGGGGCCACGCGTCCAGGGTGTGGAACCAGGCCCGGCCACCCCGGAAGATCACCCGGAACCGGTCCATCGTCTCTCGCGGCACGCCGAAGCGGTCCAGAAGGTAGTCGCGGGCCCGGGCCGCCAGGGTCCGGGCTTCCTCCATGGCCATGTCGTCGCCGGGGAACACACCGGACACCGGCGTCCAGGGCGCGCCGCGTTCGCCCGGGGCCTCCAACCGCCGCAGCTTGGCCAGGAAGAGCCCGCCGGAGTCG
>Ga0224501_10001255_pt1 | contig 19669 bp, 18 predicted proteins | sample SF_Oct11_sed_USG_4_FD_169105 | JGI IMG/M metagenome (GOLD analysis project Ga0224501, IMG submission 169105) | Sediment microbial communities from San Francisco Bay, California, United States - SF_Oct11_sed_USGS_8_1 | ecosystem: Environmental > Aquatic > Marine > Sediment | place: USA...
AGTGCCGGGTCAACGTGAGGTAATCAGAGAGCGGCATTAGGCCTGAAACGGTGGTGGCCCAGGCGTCACTGACGAGATTGAACCGTTCGGTCGGCGCGAGATGATCCAGGCCTGCATTGATCAGCCGTGTGAGAAGCGAGGTCTCGTAGTGGACACGATAGAATCCATGCCCTCCTTCATTGACGACCAATTGCCGGGGTGTCGAGGGAAGGGGTATGCGCATGTCTGTTTCTGTGAGGAGCAACCGGTGATGTTCGACGGAATCCTCGGTCTCAAGACGGAGTTGAATTGGGATGTGCCAAGTCTGGTCTTCTGATTCTTGATGCGGGAGATAGGTAAACCGCTTCTGGGTGAGGATCAGTTCAGAGTCTCCGGCCATGCGGGCATGCACAAGCGGGTAGCCGGGCTGGAAAATCCACCCGTTCATCAGCTCAGGAACCGGTTGCTGAGCGGCTTTGCCGAGCGAAATCCAGAGGTCCTTGGTATCGGCGTTGCCGTAGGCATGGGTGCGAAGATAGTCGCGCACGCCGTCACGGAACACGAGGGGACCCAAATGTTGCTCGAGCATTCGTAAAACCGACGCACCTTTTTCGTACGTCAGTACGTCGAACATGGCATCGGCCTCCTTGGGAGCTTGAACCGGATATTCGATCGGCCTGGTGTTCTGGAGCCCATCGACGGCAAATGCTGCAGCCCGAGACACGCAGAACGTGTCCCATCGTTTCCATTCCGGCTTCCAGGCATCAACCGCCATCATTTCCATAAACGTCGCGAAGGCTTCGTTCAACCACAGTCCGTTCCACCAGGACATGGTGACCAGGTCGCCGAACCACATGTGTGCGTTTTCATGTGCGACCACATCAGCGACTCGCTCAAGCTCACTGTGGGTACCGGTGTGTTGATCGACCAATAATGCGGTCTCTCTGAACGTGATGGCGCCGAGATTTTCCATTGCACCGGACGCGAAGTCGGGAATCGCGAGCAGATCAAGCTTGTCTCCTGGATACGGAATGCCGTAGTACTCCTCAAAAAACGTCAGCGAAGCAGCGGCGATGTCTTGACCAAATGGGGTAAGCGACCGTTTGCCTGGTACGGTCCAGAGGCGAATCGGCGTCTTCCCGACAATTTCCGGCTCGGTCGGTTGAAGCTGTCCGACGATGAAGGCGACCAGGTATGTCGACATTGTGATACTGTCGGCGAAGCGGACCACTTTCTTGCCGGATTCGAGGGATTCCGAGACGATTCTCGTATTGGACACGGCTGCGAGGTTGGGATCGATAACCAACGTCGTGGAAAAAACCGATTTGAACCCAGGTTCGTCCCAGCAGGGGAAGGCTCGGCGCGCGTCCGTCGCCTCGAACTGTGTGGCTGCCATGATGTGCATGGTCCCTGATTCGTCCGTGTACGTACTGCGGTAGAAGCCGCGCAGTTTGTCGTTCAGGATTCCGTGAAACCTGATGAACAATTGCCACTCTCCGGGAGCGATGGTCTGAGAGAATGTGAGCCGACAACGTTCAAGGGGATCATCCGCACTGATCGATGCGTCGAGCCGTTGCGCCTGTGCATTTTCAAGATAGGCGTGAGTAACCGTGAGTTCGGCGGCATTCATGACGATGGTCGTCGTGGGTTGTGTGACCGTCACGGCCACGGTTTCTTGACCGTGAAAGCTCGCTTGGTCGAGGTCAGGTTCAAGTCGCAGGTCGTAGCGGGTTGGGATCACATGATCAGGAAGTCGGTAGGGATCATTGCGGTCGGGAGTTGTCTTGGAACTCATCGTCTGTCCTCGTCGGCCTGGCGGTCATAGGGTGGATGCGGTCATGCAGTGGTCGATCAACTCATTCATACGGTCGGCGCGTGGTGGACCTCGACACCATCAGGCGTGCCGACGATGAGGAGATCTGTTCGACCGACAAAGAGTCCGGTTTCGACGATACCGGGAATTTGGTTTAATGCCGCCTCCAAATCCTGTGGGTGGTCGATACGTGGAAGATGCACATCCACAATGAGGTTCCCGGCTTCTGTCTGGAATGGCGTGCCGTTGCGTTCCCGCAGCACCACGGCACTTGTGGTCAGCTTTTCGATCTCTCTGGCCGTACTGCCCCATCCGAACGGAATAATTTCGATCGGTAACGGGAAGGAGCCGCCAAGCACCGAGACTCGTTTGGTGTAATCCACGAGGACGATAAATTGCTTGGCCGAGGCAGCGACGATTTTCTCTTTCAATAAGGCTCCACCACCACCTTTGATGAGGTTGAATGAGGGGTCGACCTGATCAGCTCCATCGATGGCGACATCGATGTCCCAGCGATTTTCCGTGTCGATCAATGCAATGCCGGACTCTCGGGCGAGGGCGGCGGTTTCATGGGAGGTCGGGACCCCACGGAGCTTCATCCCGGCCCGGACTTTTTCGCCGAGTGCGATTACGAGATGTTTCGCCGTGGATCCGGTTCCCAGTCCGACGATCATGCCGTCGCGAACATACTCGACGGCTTTCAGGGCCGCAGCTTTCTTATAGGTGTCGAGATCGTGTGGGGCCATCAGTGCACCGGTGCGTGAGACAGAGCGGCGGCGACGGAGGCTGCGCCGAGGAGGGCGGTATGTGGATTCATCACGACGTTGACCGGCATGTTGGTCATCAAACGTTTGTACCGTCCCTTATTGGTAAAGGCTTTCATGAATGTACCGTCCCGGAGTTTTGTGATCAACTTGGGGGCAATCCCGCCGCCGATGTAGACCCCATCCAATGACAGGGCTTTCAACGCCAGATTTCCGGCCTCTGCTCCATAAATTGAGGCAAAGATATCCAGGGCTTGCTTGGCGATGTCGGCCTGCCCCTTCAGGCCGGCTTCAGCGATTTCCGCTGCGGGGTTACCGGCCTTGATCTTTTCGGCCAACCATGTCGGCTCATTTTTTCTGGTGTCGCGAAGGTATTCGTAAATGGCGTGTAACCCTGGTCCTGAGAGCAGCCGTTCGTAACTGACATGAAGATACTGGCTGCGGAGGTAGCGAAGCAACTCGATTTCGTTGTCATTCGTGGGGGCAAAATCTGCGTGGCCGCCTTCTGACGGCATGGGCCGATAGGATGAGCCGTCCCAAAAGAGAATGGATTGCCCCAAACCGGTGCCGGCCGCGATCAGTGCCAGGGCTTGACGTTTCGCCGGAGGAACGCCCTTGTTCAGTACTTCGATTTCATCCGGTCGTAGGAGCAAGATGCCGTAGGCGGTGGCTTCCAGATCATTGAGTAGACGCACAAGCGGAATCGAGAACTGCTTGGAGATCGAAGCCCCGTCAACCGTCCAGGGAAGATTCGTTGTGTGGCTGCGATTCTCGATAACAGGTCCTGCAATGCCAAAGCAGGCGGCCTGGATCTTCATGGGTTCCGTCGGCGTGATCTCGTCCTCGGTGGATTCTGACTTCGGGGTATCTTCCGTGTCCGGAGCAGACGAAGTCGGCCGGATATTGAGAAATTCTTCGAGGATCTCTTCGAGGGAGTCGAAGTCTTTGCTGGGAAAGGACTCAAGACGAACAGGATCCGTACGCTCGATGTTCCAATCATAGAGTGCAAGATTGGTCTTGGTACCGCCGATATCTCCCGCCAGGATCATGTCTGCGTATCGCTCCGGATATGTATCCTCTGAATCGGTAACTGCTCCGCAGCAGAATGATCCAGCATCCAGATCAGTCGACCCGCTTCCGGTGAGACCATGGCTGCCGGGAGGGATCGATCTGATGGGGTCTGCGGATCAAGAATTCTGCGCACGACCGACGCCTTGCTTGGGCCGGACACGAGAAACAGTACCACAGTCGCCTGGTTGAGCACACCTAGGGAGAGGGTGACTCGATGAAAAATTCCTGTCGGTGCATGACCCACTGTTACGGCTCGTGTCTGCTCGTGAATCGCCTCAGTTTCAGGAAAAAGTGATGCGGTATGTCCGTCTTCTCCGAGACCGAGCAAAATAATATCGATTCGGGGAATATATGGTTCGGCGCAATGGGTGAGTCCCCGTAAGACCTCCTCGTATTCTTGCGCAGCGTCTAGAGGGTCAGGGACTTCACCCTTCATCCGATAAATGTGATCGGGAGGGATGGCTAACGGTTGAAACAGACTGGAACGGGCCGTGGCAAAATTACTTCCAGGGTGGTCGGGTGGAACGCATCGTTCATCTCCGAAGAGAAAGAAGATCCGGGACCAATCGAATCGCTTCCTCCAGTCGGGATCGGCCAGTGTTTCGTACAGGGTTCGTGGGGTCGTCCCGCCGGACAGGGCGATGAGGCATCGGCCATGGGATCGGATGGCATCTTCGCTGGCGGTGTGGACGAGTGTGGCCGCTTTCTGCGCCCATTCCCGGCTGTCATGCGCAATGTGGATGTCGGGCTTGGTCGGCATGTCAGCGGCGATTACGACGCCCCTTCTTTGCGGCTGTCCGTTTGCGGGACGGTTGAGCGGCTGTCAGCGCAGCGGTCAGTGCCTTGACGGTTGCTACGGGGTCACGCCCTGCATGAAGAAGAACGGCATGGCGGTTGTGTGCGCGTAGCGATTGCAAGTCGCCGGCGGCCTGTGCCTTGGCTAGCGTGCCGAAAGAGAACGGTTTCCCGGGGATTGCGAGATCCGGGGTCATCCGATCCAACAATTCGAGAAAGACACCGGTATGAGGACCCCCTTTATGGAGTTGCCCGGTTGAGTGAAGATAGCGTGGACCATACCCAAAAGTTGTCGTGACGTGGTGGTGCGAGACGAGGGTACGACGAAGTTGTTTTATGGCCGTTTCGAATGAACTCGATGGGGTGGTATAGGAAAGAATCGAGACGTAGGCGCCGGGTTGAATGCGAGAGACAAGATCAAAGGCTGCCTGTTTTGGGGTGCTGCTTTGTTGACTGGGCAGGTGTCCGGTTGATTGGTAGACGTCGAGCACGCGCTTCGTATTGTCTTTGCTCTCTTGAACGTTCGGCTGGTCGAATGGATGGATAGCGAGGAGGTGTCCGGCGATAGCCGTGGCAAATTCCCAGCGAAAGAACTCGGCTCCCAGGTCGTATCGATCTCGCAGATTGAGCTGGAGAACAGGGTGTTGAGCGTTGCCGAGTTTTTGGATACGTCTGTCAAGCATGTCGTTCTTATCTCCCCGGAGCCTGAGATAGACGAACAATCGGTCATTCCCATATGCGGATGGTGCCAGAACCGGTTCCTGCGCGACGGGAATCAGACCGGTACCCTCTTTCCCTGTGCTCTCAGCAAGGAGTTGTTCGACCCAGAGACCGAAGGTTGCAAGAGCGGGAGATGCGATGATGGTAACTTTGTCGCGCCCTGATCGGGCAAGGCTTCCCATCACTGCGCCAAGATAGGCCCCGGGATTGGAATCAATGGGACGTTGGGCCTTGCATCGACGAACCATATCCGCTGCGCGATCCAAGAGGCGGGAAATGTCGATTCCAAGGAGTGCTGCGGGAACGAGCCCGAAGAGCGAGAGAACGGAATAGCGTCCGCCGATATCGGGGGGATTGATAAAGCTGTGGCGGAATCCATGGTCTTGTGCCAACTGTTCAAGGCTCGTCCCGGGATCAGTAATCGCAATGAAGTGATCGCCGCATGTCGAAGGTGATTTCTTGGAAACGAGATTCCAGAAGTGAGTGAAGAGCGACAGGACTTCGATCGTTCCTCCGGACTTGCTGGCCACGAGGAACAGTGTTTTGGCCGGATTGATGGACGTGCTGACCTTTCGAACCCAGCCTGGTACGGTAGAGTCCAGCACCCAGAGGCGAGGGCTCTGCTTCTGTGGTTTGAAGGATGTTCGGAGGACTTCCGGCCCGAGGCTACTCCCACCCATTCCCAGAAGCACGACGTCCTTAATGCCCATGTCTTTTGCCGTAACGGTACAGCGGTGGAGGTCGTCGAGCTGCGTTCGCATCTGGTCATGAAGAGTCAACCAACCCAGTCGATCACAAATTTCCCTTGGGTCAGGCTTCCAGAGCCGGTGGTCTTTGGCCCAGAGCCGGTCGACGACCTGATGATGGAGTAACGCCTCCAGTGCGGTACTGATTGAGGAATGGAACGGTGTGGTCAGCGTATCTTTGGAATGGGTGGACATGGCATCTCCCTAGAGGGTATGCGCCCATGCTGAGTATGAGCGATTGGGAACATATTATGAACCCGGCGGTGAAAAGGCAACGAGGAGCCTCTGTCCCTATTTCTTCTTATCGGTCGAACGTCTGACGACTAAAGGCATGTTGTCGACCACGGACCAAGCCAGAGATTGGGCCTGCTCGGTAGAAATCTCCAATCGCAGAGAGGGATTCGGTGTCGGAGCCTGATCTATCGAGAAGGCAACTGCCCATTCTCGGAGTTCAAGCCACAAGGCTTTCCAGCCGGTTACAATCCATTGAAGGGGGTTGTCTCCAGGAGATGACAGGATGGTGAGCGTCAGTGGTGGCGTACAGGACAGCGTATAGCCCGTCGGCATATCCGCGAGCGAAATGGGTTCCTGTTCAACAGATGCGGAGGGGTCAATTTTCCGGCGAGTGATGGGAGGCCGTGTGTTTACACGATGGGTGCCGCTGATGGCTTCGGGGACTGTGAGGGACCAATCTACGATCGGAATGCGATGGAGGTCGATCCCGCGTCCCTTTATATGAATGGTGTGCGTGACGAGGTCTATCAGGAGGTAGGTGTGGGGGCGGGTAGCCAGCTTGACCTCTTCCTGCAGGACACGTGTGGCTTCTTGTAATGAGGCCTGATCGTTCATGTTGACATCGGGAAACGCGCCAATGGTTCCCGTATGGCTTGGTGGGGCGAGGAGCAGGATGAGAAGAACAGTGAGGCAGAGGATCATAACGGAGTGCGCACAACACCTACTACGGTTAGAAGATGATGATTGGTGTTCCAATCCGGGCAGATTGGTAGACGGTTTTGAGGTCTGCGTCGTTGAGGCGGATGCATCCGTGTGTGACATTTTTGCCAAGCAGTCTGGTGTAGAGTGTGCCGTGAATAAAATACCCTTTTCCGAATCCCAGTGCATAGTCGCCTAGGACACCTTGCTCAACGCGCTCTGCGGGGTCTTGAGGGACTCCCAAGCCTTCTTCGATAAACGCCCAGTCAGGTTTGACCCAAGAGGGGTTGGTCAGTTTGGACTGTACGCGGAATTCTCCCCGTGGGGTGTCAAAGATCCATTGGTCGTTGTTTTCACCCGGTTTGTCGAGAATCGTTCCACTACCGGTTGAGGCAAGGGCATCGAGCACAACGTTTTCCTGTCGTTTGATGTAGAGATGATTCCTGGCCGTGTCGACAAGTATGTATGGTTGGCTTGGCTTGAGTTTGGAGAGTCGAGCGGATAGTGAATGATAGCGCACACGGAGATTCTTTAGCTGTGCGGAGGATGCTTGGTCGGGTGCGGAAGCAATCGCGGTTTCAGACTCGTGGCCCGAGCCGGCACCACCGTGTGATATGGTTGCGGCGAGCAGGCCGACAAGGAGGATCGTCGTAACGGTGTGTGCTGCGCGTGGCATGATCAGTGTGTTAAGGGCTCGTGGTAATGGCTGAGGTCTTCAAGTGCCAGTGCGATGGTGTTCTGTTCGCTTGTCGCCCCGACAATGGTGACGGGTGTGCCGGTCGTCACATGGGAAAAGAGCTCACTCATGTGGGGATTGTCCAGCATGATACAGCCGAGGGTTTGAGCCATGACGTCGTTTTCGGTGCCGTGAATTTCTATCAGGCCCCCGATGGTCTTAGTGGGCGCGATTTGTCCTGTTTGTATGGCGCGCTGAAACCGACGCCGATCCTCTGCATTGGGATAGTCCAAGAGTAGTGCCCGATAGAACTGTGTCTCACCCTTCCCGCGCATGGCGCGCACCTGATAACGGCCTTCCGGTGTGGCGCCATCTCCCTGAAACTCCTTGTTCTTGATGCCGTTATATCCTAAACGTATGGGGTAAGATAGTACGTTTCGTCCATTCTTGTATAGACGCAACTCTCGATCGGCTTTGCTCACAAGAATGGCGGGTGACCGGTGAATTCTGGACCAGTCTACGGTGTATTGGACATGTGCCTGCCAACGAGCGATCTCTTGGGGATCGGCGTAGCGTTTGAGTGCCTGGGTCAATGCGGCTTCTTGTCGTTGGAGGGCCTGGTTGGCTTCAGCCGCGGCGTGGATGGCTCGAGTGTAATGATCTTGCTCAAAATATGTGCGTGTTTGTCGAATGAGGAGGTCCGTATGAGTGGGTTGCTCTCCAAGAACCAAATGGCCTCCCAAGGAATCGATGTGCGCGTTCATGGCCCGAAAGCGTTCTTCGAGTCGGTCGAGGGTCGCCTTGGCGGTTCGCCGTTGATCGTCCTGTTTTTGAGTGACCAGGGCGACGGTATCGTCGCCCTGGGCATGGAGTTGCCGGAGCTGTTCCTCGAAGTCGTTGGATTCCCATGGCCATCGGATGAGCTCAGCGGAGACGTCGGCCTGAACTTTGAGGGCTGCCCATTGTCTGGCGAAGTCGGCGTATTCCTCCGGCGCAGCGTATGGGGCTCCCAGGGCGATTAAGTCCTGGTCAATCATATCGAGTTCCGAAAGCAGATCCTGCGGGACGGCAGGAATGCAGCCGGTCAGCAATGTGATGCAGAGTCCGGCTGTAATCCATCCGGAATCGATACGTATGGAGGACACGGGAGAAATGGCACTCCTAGTTCTTGTGTGTGGAGGTCGGCGACTTTCTCTTCTGAACTTTCGCCAGAGCGCTTTGAATTTCTGCTGAAACAGCGCGACTCTTTTCATCAATGGCCTTTGCTTGGGTCTGGGCAGCGGGATAATCTTCCTGATCCAAGGCGGCTTGGACTTGGGTCAGAGACGCCTTGAGGGCTTCGGCATCATTCCGAATCGCTTCAATGGCAGCACGATCTTTCCCCACCGGAGCTTTCGCCACGAGTTCCAGAGTTGACGATACGGCCTCTTGCGCGATCTGCTGGGCTTGAAGCGCAGCAGTTTTTGCCTCTTCCTTCTTCTGGCTTGCTTCCGTGGCGATGCGAGCGGCGTCCGTTGCGGTGGTGGCTGCAAGTTGTTCTGCCTTACCGTAATCCTTGAAAAGAGCGAGTTTATCTTCTTGGTCGGCCGCTTCCTGTTTCATGGCGGCCAGGTTGCCTTCGAGTTTTGCATATTCTTCTGGCGCATAGAGATTGGCGCCGCTCTCGTGTGCCTGTTTGACGGCCTGTTCTGCGGCCTCAAGTTTCTCAGAAGGTGGTTTCGCGCAGCCTCCTGCGATGAGGATCGTGAGAATGAGGACTGAAGCTGGTATTCGTGATGTCATGAACAGGTCCCTCCATAAGATCATGTCAAAATGTGCTCACATAAAGAAATACGTCTCGCGTTGAGCGGGATGTAATTTTCCTAATTAGTGCAAGCAATCTCTCTGCCAGTAATGGACCTGTAGATACCACGAGAATTACGAAGGATTCTATAAGGATGTGGTGTAGGTGGCAAGTAAAAGTGTAGGCGGATTGAGGCACTTTGGTGTGAGGAGGCCAAAGTGCCTCAAGAGGATATGCTCGAGTGACAGGTCTCAATCTGACGACTATTTGGATAATTCGGAGCCGCCCTTGAATTGACAGGATGGAGGCCGATCCCTATAATGCACCGTTCGGTATTAGGAGCCTATACTGTGTTGATTGCGAGGAGGGTGCCGTCGTGTCATTTACATATCAACAACCGTCGAATCTCAAGAGAAAACGGGAACACGGATTCCGGAAACGAATGAGCACAAAGAACGGCCGTCGGGTTTTGGCTCGTCGTCGCGCCAAAGGGCGGGTACGTTTGACTGTGTAAGTCATGTCCCATGCTGGGCACGATCTTGGTGTTCCGGTGTGTCTTCTGCTTGTGTCTTGCTGCCATGGGCTTGCGTTCACCTGCCAAGAGCCTCTAATTCTAGGACGATGACGGGCGGTGTGCTGCTATGGGGAGTTCGGTTCAGCTATGGCAAAGCTGGAGAGCCGGGGCGATATCTTTCTGCGTGCCAGCCGCGATATTGAGTCGGTGAAGCGGTGCGGTCGTCGGTTGTCGACGGGTCTGTTTAATCTGGTGACCTGTCCGAGGGGGGATGGTCCCTCGCGTGTTGCCATCGTAGTCGGGAAACGGTTTGGGAATGCGGTTCGACGCAATCGAATCAAACGTGTGTTTCGTGCGGTGATTCGAGAGTGCCGTGAAGAGTTTATTCCGGGGCATGCGGCGGTTGTCTTTCCGAAAAGGGAGGCGTTGCTGCAACCCTTTGATGAGCTCAAGCGAGTGTGGAGGAGATCTTTAGATCGCATGAGGGTGTATCGCCCAAGGAGAGTCTGAAATGCGGAATCTCTGCATATGGCTGATTCATGGGTATCGGTTCATGATCTCCCCGTTACTAGGCCCCTCGTGCCGGTTCACGCCGACGTGTTCGCAGTATGCATTAGACGCGATCGGACGCTATGGTGTGCTTCAGGGAATTGGAATGTCAGTGATGCGTCTGTTGAAATGCCATCCGTTTCATCCCGGAGGGGAAGATCCGGTCAGGTAATCGGTGTAGAAACTGGAAGAAGTAGACTATCAATATGGATAAGCGCGCTGTAGCCTTTCTTGTCCTCTCCCTGGTGATTATTTTCGGATACGAGTTCGTACTGAACGAACTGGGATTGCTCCCTCCTCCACCCGAGTTGTCGGACGAAGTCGAAACACCTACCGGTGAGACGCCTGCATCTGATGGAGAAGAGCCTGATAGCTCGACTGTTTCATCGTCTGAACCAAGCTTTCCAACGACAGTCACAAGCGGTGTGAATTCTTCGGAACGTTCCCTTCCCAAGCTGGCGACGGTCGAGGTGGAAACGGATCTGTATCGGGCGCGTTTCAGCAATCGGGGAGCCGTTTTGACGGGATGGGAACTGAAGGGGTACCGGATGAGTTCCCCTGACCGTCCTCCTGTTGATTTGGTGCGTCAGGGAGGGAAATTCGCCGCGCCCTTGTCGCTCGAAATCGACGATCCAGTTCTGACGAAGGCCATCAATCAAGGCACATATCATGTGGAACGCGATTTTTCACGGATCGACGGGACGAACAAAACCGGTCATTTAAGTTTTGTGTACGAAGACGAGTCCGGTGAGGTCCGGATTGAAAAAAAGCTGACGTTTCACGCCGACAGTTATCTGGTCGATATCGAAATTCGGCAATCTGGTTTGTCCGGAACGATGCAAGTGGGGATGGGAACAAACTTCGGGATTGTTGAGTGGGGGGATGGTTTTATCGGGTCGATCGGACCGGTAGGATCGGTGGATGGAAAGGTCGATGTCGAGTTGCCCGATGGGGAATCGGAGCGTAAGGGCTCTGTGGACTGGGCCGGCTCGCAGGATAAATATTTCTTGTCCGTCCTTATTCCGAAGGAAGGGAATTCGGTTTGGATCAGAAAGGAACATGAGAAGTTGGTGTCGACCGGTGTTCGTATGCCGGTGGCTTCGACGGTTGCCATGCAGTTGTTTGCCGGTCCCAAGGAATTGGACACGCTTGAGTCGGTCGGAATAGGGTTGGAAGACAGTATCGATTTCGGGTGGTTTATTTTCGGAAGTTGGAGCTGGGTAAAAGCCGTTGCGAAACCTATTTTTTATGTGTTGCGATGGATCAACGACTATACGGGGAACTATGGGGTGGCGATTGTTCTCCTGACGATCGTGATCAAAGTCATGTTTATCCCGTTGCAGTATAAGAGCTATAAGTCCATGAAGGACATGCAGGTGATTCAGCCGAAGGCTGCGGCTCTGCAGGAGAAATTTAAGGACGATCGGGATCGGTTAAATAGAGAATTAATTAAGCTCTACAGAGACCATAAGGTGAACCCTGTCGGCGGATGTTTGCCGATGTTGTTGCAGATGCCGGTGTTTATCGCCTTGTTCAACGTATTGAATGTTGCGATTGATCTGCGCCAAGCACCGTTTGCATTATGGATTACGGACTTGTCGATTCAAGACCCCTATTATGTGTTCCCCCTGATTATGGGCGGGACGATGTTTATCCAACAGAAGATCACCCCGACGACGATGGACCCGACACAGGCGAAGATGATGCTGATGTTGCCGGTGTTCATGACATTCTTGTTTATTAACTTCCCTGCCGGTCTCGTGTTGTACTGGGGGACGCTCAATACGTTGAATATTCTCCAGCAGTTGGCTACGGAGAAGTTTTTCTCTCCGCGCCCTCCGGCGGTACCTGCCGTAGCGGACGAATCCTCAAAGAAATAGTTCGACGGCTTGGGGGTTTGTCTTTCAATCACAAAGCCCATGTAAGGAGAAGCTCCCTGAGAGGGGAGCTTCCGGTGTTGCCGCATGGATCGATCATCCGATATGACGATTTGTGGAATTGCGACGCCTCTGGGAGATGGAGGCATCGGCATCGTTCGCATCAGCGGATGTGATGCTGTCTCGATTGTGGAACCCCTTGTGCGCTTGAGATCCGGCGTCCCCTTACGACAAGTGCAAAGGCGTAGGCTGTATTTGGCGGACATTCTGTGTAGGAAGAAACCCCATGATGGGACGGTCATATTCGGGTTGCAAGATGGGGAGATTATTGATGAGGGACTCGTGGTGGTCATGGAGGGACCTCGGTCTTTTACAGGAGAAGACGTTGTCGAAATTCAATGCCATGGGGGTCCGATAGTATTGGGGCTGGTCTGTGAGGCTTGTGTGGGGGCCGGAGCCCGATTAGCTGAGCCTGGAGAGTTTACGAAGCGTGCGTTTCTTAACGGACGTCTTGATTTGTCTCAAGCGGAAGCGGTGTTAGACACCATAACGGCAAGGTCAGAGGCGGGTTTAAGGCTGGCCCAGCGTCATTTACGCGGTGACTTGGGCCGTGAGGTCAGGGATTTGAGAAATGGCTTGCTCGGCATCTTAGGTGAGTTGGAGGCAGGCATCGATTTTTCTGATGAAGATATCACGTTTATCCATACCAGCGATCTCGAAGATGCTCTTTCCAAGATCGGTGGTGACATTCAACGGATGCTAAGAACTGCCGATCGGGGTATTCGTTTACGAGATGGAGCGCGGGTGGTGGTAGCGGGTCGTCCCAATGTCGGAAAGTCGAGTGTATTGAATCGTCTATTGGGTGAAGATCGAGCAATTGTGACGGAGGTTCCCGGGACGACTCGTGATGTGATTGAGGAGTCCGTGGTATGGGAGGGATTTCGTGTTGTGCTGGTTGATACGGCCGGCGTTCGGGATACGGAGGATGTGGTCGAGCGTGAGGGGATTAGGCGGACAAAGGTTGTGGTGGAAGACGCTGATGTACTGGTGCAGGTGTTGGATGCGTCAGAGGGCCAGGGTGAAGAGGGATGGAGTGCCGGTGAGTGTGGTTCACGTCACCCTGATGTCATTGTGATCAATAAGACTGATCTCGTCAGTGATCTGCGTCTCAGCGAGGTGTCTAGCGGTGTAAAGGCCGGCGCATCGACCAAGGTGATCCTTACATCGATGCGCACTGGTGAAGGTCTGGATTGTTTGAGGGACGCGATTGTCGCCTGCGTGTCCGGAGGGTCGTTCGAATCGGACGGTGGGGTTGTCGTGACGAACATCCGTCATCGTGATGCGTTGGCTCGGGCTGGAATAGCCGTGGAACGCGCACTGGATGCAGTGCGGACAGGGGTACAGCCTGAATTGATTGTAGTCGATGTTCGTGATTCATCGGATGCGTTAGGTGAGGTGACGGGGGCGATTACATCGGATGAGATCCTGAGTCATATTTTTTCGAATTTCTGCATTGGGAAGTAAAGAAAGTATTCATCCGTGAATTTTGATGTGGTTATCGTAGGCGGGGGGCATGCGGGTTGTGAAGCTGCGCTTGCAGCATCACGGATGGGTGCGAACACGTTGCTTCTTACGATGGATCCTTCTCGAATTGCACAGATGTCCTGTAATCCGGCTGTAGGCGGAATTGCAAAGGGGCATCTGGTTAAGGAGATTGATGCATTAGGCGGTGAAATGGGCCGTAATACGGACCGTTCCGGAATCCAATTTCGTCTCATTAATACGAGTAAGGGTCCTGCCGTTCGTGCACTTCGTGCTCAATGTGATAAATCGGTCTATCGGAGCGCCATGCAGGAGACATTACGACATCAATCGAACTTAACGATCGTCGAGGGAACTGTCGATCGTTTATTGACCGAAGGTGACAGAATTGTAGGCATCACGACGGAAAATGGAGTGAGGATCGGCGCAAGCGCCGTGGTTTTAACATCAGGGACATTTCTTAAGGGCTTAATCCATGTGGGGCTGACACATTTTCCGGCTGGTCGTGCGGGGGAGGCGTCTGCTGAGCATCTTTCTGATTGTATGAGAGATTTTGGTTTTGAGCTGGGTCGATTGAAGACGGGAACTCCGCCGCGCCTAGACAAATCAACAATAGATGTTTCTCTGATGACGCCACAGCCCGGGGATGACCCACCAACCCCGTTTTCATTGCGTACCCCCAAGATAGAAATGGAGCAAGTGCTCTGTTATCTTACGTACACTAATAATGTAACGCATGGAATAATAAGGGAAAATCTTGACAGATCCCCTTTGTATGGCGGGGTAATTGACTCTGCTGGTCCACGATATTGTCCTTCAATTGAAGATAAGGTTGTACGGTTTTCGGAGAAGGAGCGGCATCAAATATTCATTGAACCGGAGGGGTTAGAGTCAAATGAATGCTATCCAAATGGGATTTCTACAAGTCTTCCTGTTGATGTCCAGGAAGCCCTGTTGAAGACAATTCCAGGATGCGAACGAGCAAAAATGCTAAAGCCTGGCTATGCCATTGAATATGACTATTTCCCTCCCAGACAACTTCATCCCACTTTGGAAACAAAATTGGTCAAGGGGTTGTATCATGCAGGCCAGATCAATGGGACTTCCGGATATGAGGAAGCGGCTGCTCAAGGGCTTATGGCGGGGATCAATGCCGTCCTGAAATTACGCGACTTGCCTCCTGTCGTGCTCGATCGCTCTCAGGCATATATTGGAGTGCTGATCGATGATCTGATCACCAAGGACACGTATGAGCCCTATCGCATGTTTACATCGAGGGCTGAGTATCGATTGCTTCTTCGTCATGGCAATGCAGATTTGCGGCTTATGGAAATTGGTCATCATGTTGGGTTGGTTGATGATGTGACGTACGACAGGTTGCGGGGAAAAAAAGATTTGATCGAGAGGGAAGTTGCTCGATTGAGAGAAGTGAGGCCGCGTATTACCGAATCGGTACGGTCGAACGTAAAAAATACCTACCTCGAGAACATGTCCTCGTCGCAGACGGTTGCAGAACTTCTGCGGAGGCAAGAGTCGAAGTATGGAAATCTTTTGTCGATGCTAGAGATGGACCCAATTAACGATCAAGAGATTTCCGATGAAGTTGAGCTGGAAATTAAATATGAAGGGTATATACAACGGCAACTGCAGCAAGTCCGGAAATTCATGAAATTTGAAAAGAAGCACATTCCTGAATCTTTTGACTATGAAAGAATCACTGGGTTTTCCAGAGAGGTGAGGGAAAAATTGCAAAGAGTAAGGCCGGCGACAATAGGACAAGCTTCAAGGATTTCAGGTGTTACGCCAGCCGCGATTTCTCTTCTCCTGGTGGCTCTGGAAAAGCGAAGGCATGACTCCTTGGAAGTTTGAAGGCTTTGACTGAGTGGGGTGTGGTTCTTCATCGGTGGTAGTGTGTTTCTCTTGACCTGTCTAGGGTATTGGCGTATGTGTTCCACGTGGAACATCTAGAGCCTTGTTCGGCACTACTCAAGGTGCATTCAGATGAAATGGGTATACATCTGTGCCCAGAACAGTTGGAAAAATTTAAGCTGTATTTTGATCACTTGCGAACATGGAATGAATCGATAAATCTCACGTCTATTACAGATGATAGGGATATTATCATTAAGCATTTTGTGGACTCACTTGCTGGTTTGGTTCCAGATGAAATCGCTATCGGATCAAAGGTGATTGATGTCGGAACGGGGGCGGGTTTCCCTGGTATCCCGATGAAAATTGCGAGGCCGGATTTGCGAATGGTTTTAGTCGAACCAGTGCAGAAAAAAGTGTCTTTCTTATATTCGCTTATAGGCCATCTTCGTCTCACGGATGTGCAGGTCTATTATGGAACGTTTCAGCAATTTGTCAGGGCGTTTCGTGGAGATGAGCTGTTTAGTCGGGTCACGACGCGTGCACTAAAATCCGCGGTTGTTTTGAGTGACGCGCGGGAAGTACTTGCTGAGGGAGGCAGAGCTATCTTATATCTTGGTCATTCTCTGGTTGAGCCCGTTGGCGGGTGGTCGATCGTAAAGCATCATGCCTATAGTCTGCCTGATGGAATTGGTGAAAGAGTCATTTCAGTAGTGGAAAAAGCAAAGGCGTAACAGTACTCTTCTGTTCCACGTGGAACAGGTCGAAATGCCTGATAACGGTCCATTCAAATCAATCAATGGTTACGTCTGATCACGTTATGAATAAAATTATAGCAGTCGCGAATCAAAAGGGAGGAGTTGGAAAGACCACCACGGCGGTGAATCTTGCGTCTTCTATCGCCTTAGAGGGACGATCTGTTCTCTTGATTGATATGGATCCACAGGGAAATGCGACTAGTGGACTTGGGATTGACCCTCGTGCATTAGACGTAACGGTGTATGACTGCTTAATTGGCACGGTGCAAGCTGAAAAGGCGCGTGTTGCGACTACGGTACATGGATTATCGGTCTTGCCGGCAAATGCTGATCTTGCTGGAGCAGAAATTGAATTGGTGAACACGGACGGCAGGGAAAGCTATTTGCGACGACTCGTCATGGGTGTGGTGCAAGAATATGATTTTGTCTTTATCGATTGCCCTCCAGCTCTTGGGATTCTCACGATTAATGCCTTGACTGCAGCCGATGCTGTTCTTATTCCCGTACAATGTGAATATTACGCAATGGAGGGGCTGACAAGGCTGATTGGCAGCATTGACCGTATCCGGCAATCTGTTAATCCTCATCTCAGCATAGAGGGGATCGTTTTGACCATGTATGATTCGCGTAATACATTGGCTCGTCAAGTGTCCGAACAGGTTCGTGCACACTTTGCGGAACAAGTGTATCAGGCGGTGATACCCCGTAATATCGCATTGGCTGAGGCCCCCAGTTACGGTTGTCCAGGAATTTTGTATAACGCGGCATCCGCTGGATCGCAGGCCTATGTCGCTCTAGCCAAGGAGTTCCTCGAGCATGGAGAAAAAGGCTCTCGGTAAAGGGCTTGATGCGCTGTTGCCTTCCGTCTCAGTCAATAAGCCTGTTGAGGGAGGGGATGTGCAATATGTGCGGATCAACGATATTGTTCCCAATCAATACCAGCCTCGCCATACCTTCGCTCCTGAAGAGATTGCTGAATTGGCGGCCTCAATTCAAGAAACCGGCGTACTTCAACCCATCTTAGTCCGTCGGAAGGGTGATGGTATCTATGAACTGATATCAGGAGAGCGACGGTGGCGCGCATCGAAAGAAGCTGGGCTTCAAACCATCAGGGCGGTTATTCGAAATTGTAGTGATCAGGAAGCGCTCCTTATCGCGGTGGTTGAAAATCTCCAACGAGAAGATCTCAACCCGATGGAAATGGCCAAAGCCTATGTGCGTATGATGAAAGAGTTTGGGCTCACCCATGATGCGATTGCGCAAAAAGTCGGGCGCGATCGATCCTCAGTCGCGAACGTTATCCGTCTCACGCAACTTCATCCTGTGGTCCAAGGGCTTGTTGAAAATGGCACATTGTCTGCCGGCCATGCCAAAGTCATCCTTGGCGTTGGATCTCCGGAGGGTCAAGTTCGAATCGCTGAAATGGTGGTGGCCAGACATCTCTCCGTGCGTGAAACAGAAAAGGTGGTTGGATCTCTTGAAGCAGGAAAAAAACGCCAGAAAAAACCGGCTACTCCGACTCCATGGGCGGATCTTGAAGCGACTCTGCAAAAACGACTCGGAACCAAAATTGCCATTCAGCCCCGTGGAAAAGGTGGGAAAATCGTTATTCATTACTTCTCTGCCGAAGAATTGGATGGTATTGTCGACACCATCCTAGCATAAGCATCGGTGCCGGACTATGAGATGAATTCTCTCGTACGTACCTAGAACTTACCTGTTGCATTTTGACCGGCACGGCGCTTAATTTAACATCCATATCAGCCGATATCGACGTAAGCACCGCTCAGGGCGCGTGTTGTTGATGCTCTCGTGCGTGAAGCCGCATGAAGGATGTCGGCTATGTCGATCATTGTAACTTAGGATTGCACACTTGTTATAGAGAGGATGATTTGGACAAGGAGACTACAAGGAGGGAGCCCAACATGTGGAAGCAGGATAAGCCCGACGGAAGCTCGACGCCCACCAATGAAGTTGAAAACATGATGCCGATCTCGAGGTCAGCCCGAGCGGACACGGGTGAAGATGTGAGTGCCTTTGTCGGGAAAGGCGTGGATTTTAAGGGCACGATTGTCTATCAGGGAACCGTTCGGATTGACGGGACACTCGACGGAGAGATACAGACGGAGGGTGTCCTATTGGTGGGTGAGGAAGCCGTCCTGAAAGCAAAAGTTACGGCAGGAACCATTGTCTGTAAAGGGAAAATCACGGGGGACATTACCGCAAAAGAGAAAATCAAATTGCGTGCACCCGCAGTGATCGAAGGAGGCGTGACGAGTCCCATGATATCAATTGAAGAGGGGGTTCTTTTTAACGGCACGCTTGAAATGACACAACGCACACGTGATGTCCAAAAGGAACCGACGCTCCGAGCCGTCGACTCGACGACGGCATCGACGGACAAGGGGGCTGGTAAACGGGTATCTGGGTAGTAGGGGTACATTACGCATCAAGATTGCTGAGAATCGGTTCTCATGCAGGTGTCGCACAGAAACACACCGTCGTTGGTATCGCATCGACCATATCCTGCATTGTGGAGGGGCGAGGAGAAACACTATGTGGTCCGGTCGGGAAAAGACAACTCAAGCGGGTGTCGACTCCGAGAGTTTTACCTTTCTGGCCAAGGGGACAGAATTCAAAGGCCTCATGCGCTTTGATGGCACTATCCGGATCGATGGTCGGGTTGAAGGAGAGATCTATGCGACCGGCAAGGTGATCATCGGAGAATATGCCGTGGTCAAAGGCGTGGTTTCAGCCGGAGCAGTGGTGAACGGCGGGAAAATGAATGCGACCATCACAGCCAGGGAAAGCATTCAGCTCTCGAAAACCGGGATCCTTATCGGCGATATACGCACCCCATCGATTGGGATTGAGGACGGAGCCCATTTCCATGGCATGTGTGATATGGGAGCCCATAAATGGGTTGAGGAACAGCCGTCTTTGAACAAACCTCTCAATCAGGCAGTCGGAGATCGGGGGAGAATTCGCGCTTCCGGTTACTAGCCGCATTGTTATCCTGTCAGCACCATGCGTTCCATTTCACGTCCCACTGTTCTCCTCGGTATGAGCGGCGGAGTTGATAGCTCCGTCGCCGCCGCATTGTTGGTCCGGCAGGGCTACGATGTTCATGGGGTCACGCTTCAGGTCTGGGAACATGAAGACACCGAAAACGTGCCATCAAAAAAGTGGCAGGAGCGGGGCTGCTGTAAAATCGGTATTGCCAAGTACGTCGCCCAGAAACTCGATATTTCCCATGAGGTGATCGAGACCCGCGACACCT
>Ga0224501_10001256_pt1 | contig 19664 bp, 17 predicted proteins | sample SF_Oct11_sed_USG_4_FD_169105 | JGI IMG/M metagenome (GOLD analysis project Ga0224501, IMG submission 169105) | Sediment microbial communities from San Francisco Bay, California, United States - SF_Oct11_sed_USGS_8_1 | ecosystem: Environmental > Aquatic > Marine > Sediment | place: USA...
TTTGCACAGATCTACACTATGGAGAAGCCCGTGTCATGAAGATGAAAAAATCACATGTACGGAAATACCATTTCAATAGCGACTGCTTGTCGCATTGCCCTGCCTGCTGTTGAGGGTTGCGAAGAGTGGTTCATTTCTAGAAATGCAGAGCAGGATAATATACACCTTCCAATTGACATTCGAAGTGCATGTGCATATCATAATCTGCTCCACTTGACTGTATTAAAAAAGTATTTTGCTGATTTCAAATGCTTTGAAATTGGCTTAAATTCAGTCCTAAAACTGCCATGGACTCCGGCTTCAAGGGAGCGAAGCCCCCTTGAACCCCCACTAGTGCGCTGCCTCTGAACCGAGCGGGGGGGGGGGGGGGGGAGGGGGCTCGCGGCCTCTGGACTCCCTCCCCTGTCGCCAATGGTCACTCCAAAATTCCATGGCACACCCCTGGAAATGAGTGATCTGTGTTAGTAGGTTACTTCTTTATCAACTACCAAATCAAATTTTGCCAGGTCGTAGAAACAGTCCACTATGAGTATGGTAGTGACTATGCGTTAGTCGTTACACAGTGGACCAGTTCAGTGTTGCGCTTACAATGAATTTTTAGTAATTTATTAATTAAGTAATTTAGTTTAACTTAAAGTCTAATTAATCATATTTACATTAAATCTAGTTACGTTAGTTACTTAGAACTTTCCGGTTTCTGGTGTTAGTCACTTAGTCAGTTACTGAGTTAGTGTTAGTACTTAGTAGTTAGTTACGTTAGTACTAGTACTAGTAGTGATCTTCATCTATGATCTTGTTAATTCTTATACTTATTATAGTTATACTCTAGTCTAATAGTGAGTTATACTTACATCGAGAAGAATATCAGTCAATTTTTTGATTGAAAGAACCTCGGGGTGTAGAATGTCTGTATTTTCAGTACTCTCCATTTGCAACAACAATATCTGCCAAAGTCAATTGATTAGATGCTTTAATTCTTACATCAAAAAGCATAAAAGATGCGAGCTTACATCAGGCGTGAGCAGAAGCTGTAGCGAGCCACATTCTTCTATGACAATAATCGTACGCGAGCCTCAATTGGATCAAGGTACGTCAAACTATTGTAAGGCGGCAGTTGATTTGACAACCGCCCCGAGGCCTCTACATCGGGCTCTCCATAATTTGTCCATTCTCGTGGGATGCCTGCCATAGACATGACTCTGCTAACCTAATGGCAATACTAATATGACTCATAGCAGCTCCGTGGGATTTATTAACATAGATAGCTATACACAGAAATATTTGGATTTATATATAGTCTGTATATGTGTTTGTATCAGTCCAAAGTCGGTGAGTGGTCGTTTCTTTTGTTTGCCACCGACGCGACATCCAGTGACTGAGTGAGTGACTGTGAGTGTGACTGTGAGTGTGACTGTGAGTGACCCACTGTCTGACTGAGTCAGTGAGTGACTGACGTGACTGACTGGTTTCAGTTGACCGTTGACGAGTTGTCACACTCACTGGACACTGGCCATGATCTGGATTTGAATTGAGTTGAATATTTTGTCTTTAGTTTAGACAATATAAGTGTTACTTAACTTAGTTTTAGTAGTTACTTAACTTAGTCAGTTAGTGTATTTTATTTTTACTATTTAATTTACTACTCGGACTCCATTGACCACCCACTCGACTCAGTCACTCTCACTGAATGACTGATGGTGATACTGCTAGTAGTACGGTGGTAGTACTAGTAATTGCTAATAGTACTTGTACTAGTAGTCTACTACTAGTAGTAGTAGTGTATAACTATAAGTGTACAATACTTGTTGATCTTGAGCTGATCAGCGTGCCACTCTGCCATGTTATGTGATTGTGAAGTGATCGGTGTACTACAGTACGTCTACAGTACATCATCATACAATACAATGTCTCGTCTGAGTTGACTGTGTTGACACCAATGAGTCATAAAAAAATAAGCATTGATTAAATGAGTGAATTCAATGGCAATGATGTGATTGTCATAATCATGACATTGATGATTGGTCACATGTTGATATTCATACTGTTTTATCACATTATTCATTTAATTTTTGTAGCATTTTGTTAGTCTGGACTGTAGTTTGTGGTTTGTAATTAATTGGACAGTACGGCACTAAGTATATTACAATTTACATAACGGTCGGAGAATCAGAAGAGAATGGCTGCCGATAAAGAGCCCGATCAAACAGAACATGTGGAAGAAGCAGAAAATGAGACCGAGGTCACAGTACGCTCAGGGGCAAAGACACTCTCAAAGAACCAACAGAAGAAGTTACGCAGAAAGGAGCAACAATTAAAATTCCGGGCAGAGAAAAGGTTGGAAAACCTATAACCCGTGCAAAAACTTTATTTGAATTGAATATTAAAAAGGTTGCATAGGATAGGATAGGGTAATTTTATTTTACATGGATAACTTAATAAGACCAGGGGGTCTTTTTTATATCAAAGCCCATGATAATTGTAGGTTGCAGAGTTGCGGACCTCGTTACAGAATTGAAATTTCAGCAATTCCACCTACTAACTCAGTGAAAGCACTGCTCACTTTGGATCGGCATTACTAATGATTCAGTGGAAAATATGGGTGCAAATGTATGCGTATGTCTGTTAGATTGGTTCATAACATCAGTGATTGCCTACAAACTGTGACAGCCTATAAGACTTATGTGATGGAACTAGAAAGAGGAAAACCTATTATATATTATTGTACGGAATTTGGAGGAAATTTCAAATGAATGTACGGTAACTCGTCTGCATTTGCGCCCCAATAGCGTCAATTCGGGGGCCGCTTTACGTTTATGGAAACGCAACTCCGCAAACTCTCTATTTTACAAGGGATCAGGTCAAAATCCAGGGCAATAAAAAAACAACAAAAATGCCTGTCAAGCATACATGTGCAGCAAGGTTTTAAATTCGTGTGAACTAGTTGCATTGGCATTAGCCCAGTTGCATTTACTAAATCATGATAAAAACTGTTCCCAGGGTTGAGGGGGTGTTCCACTAAAGGCCAAACCTCCAGAGGTGTGCGGGTTGTTACTCCGAACTCATTAAATGGAAAGTTATCGACTTACTGCAGACTACCTAGCTCGTTCCTTTCGCAGGAAACTAGAAAGAGAGAGAAGGAAGGAGAATATAAAGAAGGCTCGAGCCGCTGGTCTGGAACTACCCAAGGGTAGAAAAGCTCTTAAGAAAGAAAAGAAGGAGCCTTGTGATATATCCATGGTGATAGACAGCTCATTTGATGATTACATGCAGGATGATGATATAAAAAAACTTGTCAAACAAATTCAGCGGTGCTATGCAATAAACAGGAGAGCTGAAACACCATTCCAGGTAGATTAAGTTCCAAGCAGAAACAGGGTTATTTTTTTTACCTTACCGTACCGGGAAATTGAAAATGGGAAATTGTAAATGAATTGCCACCTGAATCATGACTGTTATTGGAGTCATCCTCCCTTCCATCGTTGTCCTTATTGACGCTGTATATGGTGAATTTTTGATTCTATGTTCAGCCGGTACCAGTGGAGGACAACCGCGGCTCTAAATGATCCCCACTTTTGGTTTATAGTACCACCTGACAAGCTATGGCGGCAGAGTGAGAGAAAGAATCACAACTATTGTTGGTACAGATGCTTGGCAGGTTGGTTTAACACCGTTCCTGCGTTTTCACACATGTATTCTGGGGTGGTTAAAAATACATAGTTACCAATTTATTTTCTCTCCTCACATTGTTGTGTCGTGTAGTCAGGGATATGATATCCACTAATCTTTGGGTCACCTATAGATCGAGTATCATGAAGAGCCATATGAAAGTGTATTCAATAAGGAGCAGCTTGTCTATCTCTCCTCAGAATCCGAGAATACTCTGGAACATCTAGAAAGTGGTAAAGTCTACGTTATTGGTGGATTGGTTGATCACAATAGCCAAAAGGTAGGTTACTACACAAAGGAAACGTTGCTCTCTTTAACATGTAAGGGAATATTCCATGGGACTTTGGAGGGGTTTCTCTTTTAATTCTAACAATTCCATTTATGGTTTTGGTAAAGCTTGTCATTATTTTAAAATGTAATGATATACTTGGGATTAGTTTATTTTTTTAGTTTATTGATACCAGTTATATATTGCATATTTTAGAGAGGTCACAATGCGAAAAGTATGCCGAAACGGTTTCCTCTTAACCGTTGGCCCATTGTAACCGTTGAAGGTTGGATGGCGAGGCAAATTTTTTATCAGAATCAGTGTGTCTCAAAACCTACCTGAGTCAAATAAAAGTTCATACTGAGCAGGCGATGTGGTAAAAAATACGGTTAAATCTTGGAATTCTCAAATGAACTTTCATTCAGTTGAAATTTTCCCGCGTGACGTAAATTGTCGCAAAAGAGATCACAGCGGTTCAACGTTAGTACATATGCGTGCCTACGCGATGGGTAGCCAAGGTCCAACTGCTACAACTTTGTCACACTTCTGACTACTGGGATCGAAATATCAGAGCGAAATGGGCCCAAAAACGAAAACAAATACCTATGAATTTACTGTGTTTAGCTTTGTCCTAACTCTACCTCGCAATCGAAGTGAGTGATATGAACTCGGTGACCGAGTGAATTTACTCACCTCTTTCGAAAACGGTCTTTCAGTCTTAGTTTATGTTTGTTACTAATAGCCAAACAACTGCTCTTATTGCGTAAACAGGCCAGCAGTATGTTCGCAACCTAGTCCTATTCAAAGTGGCTGTCTGACACTGTAATATGTATGCTCGGTGTAGCAAGTCACGTGCATTCCCTGGGATTCCCAAGCAATATCGGCCAAACGTGGCTCTCTTTACGCTTGTTTTGACAGACCTGGAGGTAGTGGTACCACTCTAAACCCATTCTCAGCGCTTGTGTACAACCTTAGGAATGTGTCAGTGGTCATGAGGTGTCCCAAATATTGGGACACTCTCTGTAAAGTCAGGTAGAAAATGATAAACTTTGAGTGCCTGGCCATTGACTAGTCATTACGTCATATAAATGGCCAATTAGGCTCAGCCTTTTTACAAACGTTTTTCAGATGGTGCCAATTTTTCCATCTTTAGCACGGATTCAAGGGCACTTTTGCTGTGCGCATTGCACTGTAGTTTGACTCAGGTAGGTTTGGAGACATGCTGATTTTGATGAGCCAAAAAAAGACGCTCGGGTAAGTCTCACCGAGTTCCACGGCAGCTAGAACAAGATAACAGTAATTGGGGCTGTAACCATTTACAGAATCCTACCGGTTTTGCCAACAGGAGTCGCCTGGGAAATCCCTCTGGTCACGTGACACACATATTTCCATTACATATATTACGCGGAAATGTATTCGTTGTCGATAACCGTTTGCATCTTAACCTCTCCTTTTTGTATGACTCTTATCCTTTGTGGTGTTCACATCTCAGGCCCCTGGTACAGAAACTATTCGCATTATCCATTTCGTATTACTGACATATTTTGGTTTATGATTTTAGGGTTTATGTCATCGACTAGCCAATGAGAAGGGAGTTACTCATGCCAAACTTCCAATCTCCGATTTTATCGACTTGAAATCTCGTAAAGTTCTCACTATCGATCACGGTGAGCTTATTCTCCTACCCTACCTAGTTTGGCAACACTCTAGGTAATTTCGACTGTTGCCTCTGTGAATTCTGGTGTAGGAACTCCTCGCCATATTTTTGCAAACATAAGACCTATTTCATGTCTTTGTCCAGGTTTTTAGCGAACATTGCATCTAATTAGCACTCCCAGATAAAGGCATTCTAATCAAGCTCATAAAATGTGGGTAAAACCAATTTTTCGTTTTTTCCATAAAGTTATCCATCCTTATCCTAGAGAGAAGAATAGCTTGATGATTTCCTCTTGAATCGTCTTTGCTTTGCATACTAGACCCCCACCAGCTATGGTTAGCAACTTCGTCTGTGGTTTCAGAAGCTCACTTCATGTATGCAAAAGATATGGACATAACCCTTATTTTGTCATCTCTTCGCTGCTAGTCAGCATTTACCAGCGAATGGATTCCTTTTTTACAGTTTTTGAGATTCTTTCTAAATATAAAGAGAAAAATGATTGGGAGGAAGCATTCTTCACCGTTATCCCGAAGAGGAAAGGCGCTCAATCACTAAACACCGGGAACCCTGAGGAGTCTGACACTGATAACAAGGACACTGCTGAGGAGCTGTCCAATAATCCAACAACAGAGAATACTGAGAGTGTATCAGAATCAGTAGTTGTTGACCATCCTGCTAATGAAAGAGTTTAATAGCTTTGATCTGCGAATGAAATTCAGTATACAACGGTCAAGTCTGAACTGTTGCAGGGATCTTCTGATACGTTGGTGTTGGTTATATTTAATCACTTTTGTCAGAGATTTTTGTAGCATGGTTTCACTGCGACTATCAGCTACATGTGGATAATTACATGTATATAAGTCATGTCACTGTGTATGAATGTGCTAGAGGGGGCGGGGTTGCAGTTAGTTGAACCAGTCAACATATATGATCAATAATTAAAGTGCAATTTCTAAAGTAGAAAGCACTTATATAACTGTTGCCATTTTGGACCAACATGTAATGTATGTAAGCTGTCCTGTGGGTTAATGACGGTCCAGTGACAGTTACAGGTGGTTGAACCCACTAGGTACCATAATAGCAAAATATCAAGCACCATCAAAGATTTTAAAGGCCTTCACTCAGTTTTACTATTCGTGGTCCGCCTCACGTGCGTTACATGGGTGGAAGAAAGGGAAACTGTAGAATTGACATTAGTAATGGCCATAGAATATTCTTTGGTGGCTAGTAGTCAAGGCGGCCCAATGGCGCGATCAGACAACTCCGCGCTAGTTGGCAGAGGGCTCAATGAGGCTCTGTCTACCAGCAGGCCGAGTGCCCAGTTCAGCCGCGCTATTGATAGTATCTCCAACTGTATAGTGACTAGCAACTGGTTGTTAATGGCCTAAACAGCTGTGTTGTGGAAAATTAGGAAAATCCTGACGGCGACAACTACTAACTAGTCTAGTGATTAGTCCGCAGCAAAACCCTGCCAGTCGCCCGCTGCGGCAAAGATGACTGCAAAGGTATAATGATCATTCAGTACGCGAACGATTAGCACTTTTGGTATTCATTTTGACTGGAAGTAACATACTCACCAGAATGGAAACTACAACTTCACTTCTAATCTACTACTACTAGTACTACTACTAGTACTAGTACTACTAGTACTATTCCTAGACTAGCTCTGATCTTTTAAGTTTTTATTTTGAAAATGAGTATATAGAATAGACTAGTAAGTAATACTGATAATGAAACTAACGAGTGATTATTACTACAATAATCACTCGCTGACTCAGCATTCTCAGTTCAGTAGTCAGTTTCACCATCAGGCATCACTCACTGGTCTATGTTAATTGTTATATGTATAAATAATGTATTACTATTAGTTACTTATTATTTACTACTACTACTAGTACTAGTACTACTAGTGGTACTACTAGTACTAGTCTTGAGTCTTCACACTTCAGTTCAAATGAGACACAAGTGAAAAACCACATGATTCATGACCCCTGACGATCGACCAACCTGAAACTGAATAAATTTGTTTGGTCAGACCCAGAAGTTACTGTGTAGTGTGTTAGTGTTACTGTTGGTCACCAACTACCAAGTCTAATTGACAGCAAAAAGCTAGTACCTATACACTCGGTTCTCACTCTCAATTAGACTCAGTCAGAGTTGAACTCGAGTCAAGATTTCCAACAGGCCCTGTCGCAGTGACTCGTTTGCATTTGGTGTATATCTGTGGCAGTCTGGCTTTGCAGTTTGCTCTAACCTAGTCCGCACACTGTACCACACTAATGGAGTGTGATTTTGAAGTGTGAGGAACAATGGAGAACACTGCTTCATAAGATATATGTCTACTCTCTTTCCTGCCAGAGTCACTCAATCACGAAGTTATTGGTTTGCAGAAACGATTAATGAAGGAGCTATATGCTCTCGTCGATGATCCGCCCCCTGGTCTGAAGATTGATGGTGACAAAATAGCTGAAAATATTAACGAGTAAGTATCTCACTATGCATATGAGGCCAACCTGTAGGATTGTGCTACTTTTAATGCCTCATTGACATAAGATGCGATTGTTCTGTTTGATTTATCCATAAAGTAGTTGAGATACCAGAGAGTCACCCTGACTGTTGTTAGACCAGTGTTGTCTGTTGCATCATTTTGCAGATCCTGCTATGCCAAAGAAATCTTTTTACCCGAAGGTTTTATGTAAACCGGACTATTATGAAATATTTTGATGTAAATCTGTTGCACCAGACAAGAGTTCTACCAAAAACAAATCTATGTAAAAATGCATATGTTTCATAGCCTGTCTGGAATTGTATCTAGGTTGTTCAACCAGTAAGTTTCTGGGCTAAATTCCTTCACGTTTTCCTACGGCTCATGCTATGGGCGGTGGTACCGTTTCTGTCCAGTTAATTTGAGGTTTAACAGGAGATTAGCTGAAGAAACTGTTACAATTTAGAGTAGATTTTTGTATGTGTTTATTGCAAGCTGTTCTTGATGACCATTGTTGATAAATGTAGGTGGGTGATTGATTTGGAAGGAGCTCCTGCAACACTTTACGAGGGTGAATCCTTTAAACTTGGATTCAAATTCAGTGACCGGTATCCGTTCGACTCTCCACAGGTAGAAAATTCCAGTGATGATAAAAGGGGATTGACAGGGTTATTGAAACAGCACACCATAGCTGACAGGGTTTATCACAACATCAAATTCTGAAAATGTAAAAACCTGGCCAACCAAAGAATCTAAAATCTTCTGGCTTTTCTATAGTATTAGTCAGATATTTGGATACATAGTATACCACTAGTAATGTCAATAGGTTCATGATATGAGAATATTATGACTATCCTTAGATGTCTAAGCACTTATCTGGCACTTCAGGACACCAGGCCATAAAATTTCGGAATCCCGTAAATCTTCGAACTTATTCATCTTTTAGGTTATGTTTGTTGGTGATCACATACCCACAAATCCTCACGTTTACACAAATGGACACATATGCTTGTCTATACTAACTGATGATTGGTCTCCCGCTCTCACTGTGGAGACTGTGTGTCTTAGCGTCATCAGTATGCTCAGCAGCTGTACAGAAAAGGTAGGCACATAGCAGAACTGCGTGAAAGGTGAGTACAAGGACCTGTGTAGGTACGCAGTGAAATATGAACACACCAGAACAGCGTAGGTACACTGCTTATCCTTGCCGTGTATATCAGGTATGTATCTGGTTTCCACTGGTTTCCACTGGTTTGACCTGCGATCGCTCAGAATAGGGATCGTTTTGTGGATGGATTCTGATGATAGGGATATTGAAATGTTGTGATGTTTGTATCCTAGCCAATCGCATTATCATTGATTACGTTGTAGAAGCACCCACCTGATAACCAGTTCTATGTAATGAAAGGAATAAGTAATCCAAAGAAGACTCGCTGGTGGTATCATGGTAAGTGCAGCTCAATACCCATTACCTCATCTCAGTTATATAACCATGGAGTTGGAAGAAACTTTGCATTCTTGCATATCTCACACCCATATCATGGTTTGGTTGATTACATATTGAGTTATACGGTGTTCCAAAATCTCAGACTCGGCGTGTTTCCTTTAAGTTAGGTTCTCGTGAGGTCAGTATGTATTAAGTTATCTGAATACCAGGTGCGCCTATAACCTGTGATTATATAATTATAGATGACTCGGTATGACATCCGCCGAAGATCACCATACATAAATCATTGCCTCGGCACTAGCGTACTGTTGAAGCACCAACGTACTCGGTTCTGCCGCGCAGGACTTGTGCCATACTTCATTTTTACCTAGTTTGTGAAGAGTTGCATTTAGAGGAGCTGCTCTAAAGCAGTTCTATTCAATTGTGCTACTAGAAAAAGTGCAGTGATCAAGAGTATACATATTATGTTTATTTTTTGAAAAAGTGTTCTACATGTGCCCAGTATTATAATTCTAATACACATACATGTAATTTGCGTTAAAACAATGGGGTGCTGCCAATTCTTGGCAAGATTAAAAGACTGTAGACTATGATGACTTAATAATGAACTGGGAAACAAAAATACCTAAACCGATGAGCACCAAAAAAGCATGGAGGAACAGAGTCCCATATGTTAACCGACCTTCTGCTCGGAGGCCCAGCAAGTATGTTGAGCATGGCAAGAAGAAAGCATATACCAGTCCACAAAATGCTCCGGTATATCTGCAAGTGAACGAAGGACGAGTTAGTCGCAATATCATGTGGGTTAGAAGTGGCAAAATGCTGGCATCAAATGTCATTTTATTGCTCAATAGTTTTTTAAACACGAGAGCAGAGCATGAAATAATCAAAATTAAAGGACACCTAGTGGTGAAAAGAGTTCCGCATTCATCACAGAAGGCACCTGGTGAGCTATACGAGGTCTGATCAAAAAGTTCCAGGGCTGATGCTATAACTTGGAACAATGAAGAAGTTGCCTTTTCTAGCATCATTAGATTTGTTGTGTAATCTCTTAGCAACAATTTGACCAATCATCTTCGAGAATCGCCTAAATATCACGAGATTTTGGAGATTTCCCCATCATGCATTTCGTGTCCTGTTATGTACGAAAAGAGACTTTTCTGCTGAGCAAAGAGTGGTCATAAAATTTTGTGTTGACCTAAACAAGACTGGCTCAGAGACTTTTGATATGCCGCATACTGCTTATGGAGATGATGCTCGAACTGAAGATGACCAACAGGTGGGGAGACCAAAATCATCAAAAATTGAGGAAAACACCCGAACTGTCAAAGGAAAATCCTCTCGGACAGAAGATTGACAATTAGAGAGATTGCCAGTGATGTCGGCGTGGCATTTGGAACAGTGCAAAGCATTTTTACTGAGGACCGTGGGATGAGCAGGGTTAGTGCCAAGTTCATTCCGAAGTTGCTGTCAGATAAACCGAGGGATTCCCGTGTTCAAGTCTGCAGACCTGCTGGAGGCCTGCAGAGAGGATCCAAATTTTATTCGGAACATCATTATGGGTGACAAAAGCTGGGTGTGCGGATATGATCCGGAAAACAAGGTCCTTTCCTCGCCCCAAAAAGCCAGGACGAGCAAGTGAATGTGAAGACCATGCTGACTGTTTTCTTCGATTGTAACGGAGTTGTCCATCATGAATTCGCCCCACAAGGACAGACAGTTACTAAAGAATATTACTAGGCAGTTTTAAAGAGGCGGAGAGAGAAAATCTGGAAGAGACCCCAGAAATGGGTGGACAACTCCTTCCTGCTGCACCACGACAATGCATCAGCCCACAGTGCTCATGCTGTGAAAGAGTTTTTGGCTAAAACAAAGACCACAGTGCTAAGCCATCCCCCTTACTCACCAGACCTAGCCCCATGTGACTACTTTCTCTTCCCAAAACCAAAATTCAAGTTGAAAGGTATGCGGTTTGAAGACATAACATCATCCAGAGTGCCATAGCCAAAGAGATAGGACAACTCCCACAGGATGTGTTCCAAACTGTGTAGATGCAAATGGAATGCATTTTGAAGGAGGCAAACTTTGAAATGAGTGTGAATAAATGTGTTCAAAATATAGCATCAGTGCTGAAAGTTTTTGACCAAGCCCCGTATAGTTGTCTCAAACAATTTACATACCTGATTATAGTGCCAATGTTGGGATATAAGCTTGCAAACACTAGGCACACTCCAATCACCAACAAGTTCATAACAAGAATATGTTTCAGACTACAAAATGCACAAGAATAAAGAGATATCCTGCTTTGTGTTGAAATAAATCTTAGCATTGAGAACCATTAATACGGATCAGAAAGTTATTGATGATCTTCTTACCTAGGCCAGACAGAGTTGAATATTGAATGCATAACTTGCACTCTCATTACATAAAGCAAAAGAGGAAATACGGTCAGCATCTGCACAAAAAGGAATATTCTAGCCACAAAAGCCATAGGATCTTCCGTCAATAGATTGTTGAGCAGGTTCTAAAAAAGAGCCAAAGCATTTTTCTTTAGGGTCGGCCAGAAATTTGACTCCAGGAAACAGATCATGAAGTTGAAGCACAGAACTAGAGACACATTAGGTAAAAAGTCCATCGCAGTATGGGAAATGCATCAAATATGCTATGCCTCTGATATACAAAAGTATGACCCATTAATCCAATCACTCTGATGCGCTTATGCCCTCATTGTACACGGGCCCTCGCAGAATCCATTACTCTATAGGCATTGACCTATGGAGGTCTCCGGTTTCTTACCTGATCGAGGCAGGATTTGGTGATCATCGGCCAGGCGGCATAGAACATGCAGCCAACATAGCAGTAGGTCATCGAGACACAAATAAATGCTATGGTCAAATCCCGACCCTACAAATGTATGTATTTACAGTCAAATCCTACATCTAATAGCAAGTTTATGACAGTGGCGGTGGCCAGTTTCAGTGGCATTTAGCGGTGACTGTCGCGTTACTGCTGGTGTTAATTCACTATAAGAGTTAGTGTTGAAGCGAAATCAATGGCCATATCAATAAGGAGTGTATCATATTAAAGGTTCGCCAGTTACTGAAAGAATAAAAGCATATACATAATATGTAAGTAATAAGGCACTTACATTGTTCTCTGGCTTGGCTTGATTTCTCACTATCGACAGAACACAGTTATGTACAAAATAGGCTAGTGATAGTATGCCCATCAGGGCGGGAAATGATGCTTCAGCATCTGCAATACAGGAAGGCGGTATCAACGCCTGAGGCGAACATCGAAGATAAATATTACAGTTTGGGCTCATAACCCAAATACTTTACAGGCGCAGTGTGCTCATTATAAGATATCTCACCTCAAGGGGAAATACTAAAGGAAAAATAAATCTGATCTGTGTGACTTTCAGTCAATAAACTAAATAACAAAATCTTGAGAGCCATTGAACGGGTGGGAAGCACAGTGGTAGAGCACTAGTTCCCGCAATTGCGAGAACATGGGTTCAGATACTGGCTTCGCACACGAGAAAAGTTGAACAGAATGCGAAAGCAGTTAGTAAATTATGACTTACAGGATCCGGGAACGCCAGTCGCACTGAGGTCCATGTGAAAACCCCATATTGATGCTTTATAAGTGACGAATCCGAGCAAATACATAACCGATATTGTTCCTATCAACCAAGAAACAATGTGAGCTCCAATTCACAATCACAGCAACACATGCAAAGGTTCACCTCATACCTTATAACTTAGTGATGATATATTTTGTGCTTTACATTCAGGCACCTTGACAAAATACCCAAAAATACTTTCTTGTGCTTATAAATGAACGCATTTGATTGCTTTATTTTAGTAGGCATTCGGTTGACTAGGCAGCACACCAACTTACCAACAGCATTGAATTTAGTGAAGAATGTTGGCGACTTGAAGTTGATAAGTGGAAGAAGGACTATGAGTAAGAAAAACGGCACTGTCTTGCGCAAATCCCATATCTATGAAGTATAGACAGATATAAATTCACATTGAGAAGGTAGCTCTGGTTTTTGTCAATTCACACGGATAAGGCCTTTTATACACGACATGTTAGTGATACAAAATGTTCAGGGCAGGTGGGTACTCGTCATTTAATAGCGAGAGCCACCAAACTACTAGTCGTTGACCACTGGTGTTGCTCATTTCTACTTGTTGACTCACAAATAACCACTTTTCAAGTTTACTTCTTGATGAGGAATAAACCACAATCATACCTTCCTGTCATTTCAAACACAAACAGTTCAGGAAAAATGTTGGTTCGACAGGGATTCATTTGAAATATATGTCAAGGTACTAAAAGTGATGGGAACATTATCCAAATGCAGGAACGCATGGATGGGTGCACAGATTTACATGAAGTATTTGTCTGACAAAAATATCTTACCTAAATCTTAGTCTGAGTTTGAAGTTGTATGCATTAGAGGAGTTACACCATATATTGTTTCATTTCCTTTAGTCAAGTCGAGCATGTAATCACTGCACTGATACAGAAGGCTGTGGTGATACCCGCACCTTGCTATGTACCAATCCTATGGGGTCTTACCTCTGTGAATTCGCTGGCACTCGGTACGGTTGGTGTGGGTGTTGTGACATTTGAATTGTTACTGAAAACATTTGGTATAAAAGTATGGACTCCGCAAGTTGATGGCTTTGATGGATGGAGGGATGGCGTGCAGGTGATGTAATCTGCAAAAATACATCGCGTATGTAGGGGAAAAGCAGATCAAACTTAAAATTAAGTTGTGCATAGCTGTACATCTCGGGATAGCAGGATAACTGGGCATGCAGCCATGTCAACAGCAACATCAACCATGACGAGCTCCCATTCTGAGTGTGAGCTTCTCACACGATAGTGTAAAACATTTGAAATGGAGCTGGGCACCGCCCAACTGTCATGAGCCTACTGTAAGATGTGGAAAAAATTTGAATGACAGTTTATCTGCCTTCAGGTCCACCTGACGACCTCTAAGGTCAAGGGATTGAACGAATAGATGTTTTCCTTGGAGGTTCTCAAACAAAGTCTGTCGCTTGACCCAGTCATAGTACTTACCATCATGATAATAAGTGAAATTTGTCTCCACATAAGAATGGTTGCCTGGTGTAGCATGATCTGTGGGGAAGTAAACAGCGGATGAGCATGATGAGATAATATGTTGACAGGCTAAACACAAAAGCGTATCAATTTATCTACATCTTATGAAAGATCATTCAGCAAATATACTGTATTCAATGCACTGCATCAGACCAATGATTGAACCAAAAGAATTTGAGAAGGAAATCAGAATCCTGTCAAAATGGCTGAAGATGGACATATGTTAGCAGACTGTTTTAGCATGTTAGACTTCTTTAAACAACTGGTGGATTACCAGTTTGAGAAGTACTTTACTTACTGTAAATAAAAAGCACTGTGTTGTACAAAAAGTTGGACATGAGAACCCAGTAGACAATAGCACCTCCAAGTAAAGCTACCACAGAGACAACAACAGCTGCTATCTCCCCGGGGCGACCGAGAAAATGTCTACATACATCTGAAAACTCCAGGATCTCCCCAGATGGTACAGCTACAAGAAAAAACAGAAGGCATGACAACAAATGAGAAGAAAGTGCGATTGATACCAAGTAACCTCGCGTACAGCATGATGCATATAACTCCGTAAGTCAATTTCGTATCAGATACCAGATTCTACGGCGACCACAGAACTCAATTGAAACCTTATCACCGAATGCTGATAAGGAGATACTCCTAGGTAAACGGTCTCCAAATAGACAAAAATCTGGATATAACCAGAACAATGAATAAATGAATGAATGCCCACGAACTCTGCAGCAGAAAGTGGTACCCAAATCACAATATGGTAGGGTTGATGTCTGGTACTGAAGGATATAAATACTCACGGATAGTGTCAACAGACTTCATGACCCTGTATGATGTATACAGGGTAATACCTGCCATTATAACCATTAGGGCGAGGCCGAGGCCGAAACCAGCTTGACTAACCGCCCATGGCATACTCAGCAAAGAGGTTCCCATCATGGTATTCCATATACTAAATCTGTGTGCAAGAATTTCATAGTAATATACTACATACAAATTCATACTACATATTGCGATATTGACATTGAAAGCTTGTTTAGGAGACAGATATGTTTAGCCGTGATGTCCTGGCTGCCTTGACATATGACAGTGTTTACATGTACAATGTAGGTTCAACAACACCGCTTTTATGACCAACAACTGGTCATTCTAGGTATTCTTCACTGGCCTTAAATCAGCGCGCAAACTTTTATTACAGAAATTGCTGCAAATCAAATCGGACACTATGAACTATTGTTACTGTCACTTACATGGTGATAAGACTGTGCTGTTTGCCAGTTGGGACAACAGGTATATGTGTCCAAAACTCGGATGGAACCACATGATCGGGCATCACCTGAAAAAAATGTGATATACAGCTATATGAAAAAGGATCTCGTTTTTATATTGAATGATATGATTTGTAATTGGTGAACAAAGTGAGGCAATATGTGATTAAAACGATGTTACTGGTATATGCCCACTGAAGGCTCAACTATAAAGCACAATTTACATGTGGTATAATTCTGATGAAACGATTTACCAGTGGGTTTTCGGGGTGTGGTACAAGCCTCTGATAGTATTTATATCGGCTCATTACTGCTGCACTCCTCATTGAGTTTTCATCAAAAGAGTCCGAGTTGATACTCACAGCCTTATAGTCCAGCGGTCTACAATCAAACATATATCGGTGAGGGATACATTCGGTTTAGTTACCGGGAGTATAGCAACTAAAACATCAATTAAAAGGTCACACACTCAAACAAAGACATCATTTTAAATGTCTTCAGGCACTAAGGGTACCGTTGGCTTACCTTCGGCCCGAGGATCGCAGTAGACTTGTTGACTCATTGTCCATCGCGCTTGTAGTGGGGCTATCCATTTTGTTGTGAATATCTGAAGGAAACATGAAAAATTATTTTTGTTCATGGGGGGACGGGCAGTGTAAGGATAATACCTTTTGGCTGATCTTTTTCTCTGAATACGCAGGGCTGGCAGTTCAGCACACTGTTTCATACCGAGTCAGTAAGTAGTAGTGAGCAGTGGCAAAGCGAGCTTACCCAACAGCGGTGTCCACTCGGTCACTGCTGAAAACGACATCACTCCATGAAGCACCAGCAGTGGAGATTGAACGCTGCGCGTGCTGTTTCCTTTAGCGCCGATTGGGTAGTGACCAATGATAATTCAGCTTTTTGTTCACAATAGAGGACTCCCGTCTCTGGCATATGAATCAGGGCCGTAATTAGTAGAGCTATCAAGGCCACCGCCGGAAAAATATTGTATGCATCGATCGCTCTCCACCACTGGCACAGCCCCGGCTGATGTGATTTTGAGTGGTATGGGTAGAGGGAGACCATGTGGTGACCTCTCGTGACAACTCGCTATATTTATGCGTACGGTCCTTTGAGAGTTTACAAGAGGTTACATGAAACATTTTTTGGCTCATGACTATCTTGACATGCAGCAGCCACTGCCAGTAAATAATTCCCAAGATTGCGTACCCCCGATTTCAGTCTGTGCGACCAATGCTGGTTCCCTCAGGAAGAATCCCGGATTTCTGCTAGATAATCTTTGTTGATAAAGCTTTAGCTGAAGTGTATTGACCAGCACTTACGTTGTGGATTATAATATCAGGTGTACTCCTATAGGTATCATTTGTTCTCAATTCTTGATTGACTGTATTGGTCGTCTGATGCTGGTACTGGTAGTAAGAAATGAAAGAGATTAGTCTAGAAATACATCAAATAGTGTCTACACTCTAGTCTATGAGCCCTCATTCAATGAATTTGCTTTGTTTGTCATCGAAGTATAATAATTACACGACTATCGGCGAATAGCAGTATCGTTCGTATGTAATGTATCCATGAAAATAGTGATGAAATGAATGTTGCGATTCTCAGTTACACGGTTACAGGCGTTACTCTATGTCTAAACTAGTCTTCAATTCACTGTAACTGCAAGTTACTCTTAGTCTTACTTACTGTTTTACTTTTACACTTATTCACTGTACAGTACTCGTAATCTAGTCTTACTCGTCTTAGTCTTACTCAGTGACTACTGAGTGAGTCAGTCAGTTAACTAGATCTAGACTAGAGTTACCGACTTGGCGACGTTTTAACTCTTATCTATTATCGGCTGAACTGTGTAATGTGTAAACTGTAATGTGCTAGTCAGTGTTAGTGTTACTTTACTAACTCGGTAACTACTGACTACTCGCTTACACTTACAGTTAGTTGGTGTTAGTGTTACTCACTACTCAGTCAGTCACTGGCATTCACGCCAGGCCCACATTTTCTCAGCGGTACTTGCCTAGATTCAAGCGAAGTTTTGTACAAGGGCTCGATGGACGCGTCCAGACGACCTTCCCGAGTCTGCTTCAGAGTATTGAAAATTTACTGACTTACTAGAATGGCGGAGAGCGCGTGACCACACTAAAACATAAATCCTACGGCGCTACCTTTGCACCCTCCCCGGAAAGCATTAGGAAATCGGTCAAACGGAAACGCTACATCACAGGGCTCGAAGTAAGCAACAACGAGGGGTTATTCACCCCTTGTAATCGGTTTACCAGCGACATCGAGGTCACCGATGTACCAAAGACAGTCGGTTTTTATCGACGATGTTCGCAACGTCAAGAAGTTTGGGCACAGGTGGGGGGGGGGTTCATAAAAGAATAACTGCACCACATACTGTTGTCCTTTTTATTGTTATACCAGTTCTAAGCTATACAATATTGTAAAGCCTTGTATTTTTGCAATGTTGCAAGAACTATATAAGAACCATAATGGTGACTAGTTTTGTGATTGTAAGCACTACAGAAAGAAAGCCAAGACTTCGTATGTATGTAAAACTATCAATATTCTATCAGGATAACGTATTCCGCATGCATATATTATGACCAGAGCTAGAACCTTATATCCTTTTCTATCCCACCGCACATTTGCTCAGCCAGAAAGAGAAAATGAGACAAGTTTGAGACTGAAATCATGAAATCCAGATCAAAGCTTTCCGTCTTGGCCATGCTATAGAAGTCCCTGAATGCATCCCTGGCATCTGGAGAAAGTGTGCACAGAAGTGCAGGGTGGTTCTTTATCAGTTGCCGAATGATTTCGGACCACTTCTTTTCATGTCGGGGTAGATACGTCTTTAGAGTGTCCTCCAGCATCAGCCAGCCTTCATGTCCTTGTTTGTACCTAGCAATCTTTTTTCCAGCGAGGCGAGTAAGAGACACATTATCACCTAATGAAGTGTCCAGCTGAGTGGGTGTTACATGACAAACCTTAGACGATTGAGCTATGGTTTGCATAACCGGAAATGATGCGGCAGAACCGACTCGAGTGGCTATTGCGGGCGGGGCTAGTTCGGAAAAACAAACACCAGTTCGGTTATCTGCAACTGTGCCTGGGTCCGCTTTGGTCAAGACTGGCGTGGGGAGATTAGGTATCTGTAGAAAACTTGTATTTGGGGTGGAGTTTGGAGTAGTTTCAGAACTTGGTTTGAGATTTGTGGGTAATGACAAAAGATGAGTAGACTGTGGAGTATTAGATGATCTGTCCGATGTTCCCGAACTCACAGACAGAGGAGAGCAAGTGTTTTGCCGAGATGGAGGCTGCGGACACGGTAGCTTGCGCTGCAGGGGGGGAAGAGGAGCTATTTTCTGCCCTCCATTTAAAGTCATCCGATTGGATGACATGGCTGGGGCATGCGTGGCTAACGACCGCCAGTAACTATGAGAGTCTTTGTACACTATCGTGTAGAGCTCATACGTTAAGTCAGTGAACTGTTTGGTGGTGATGTTTGGCATTGGTTCTGTTCGAACAGCCTGGCACCAGTTCATGAGTGTGGAGACGAACTCCCCAAGTCTTTGCGTGACGATGTGGTAGGCATCTGCTGGATTGATTTTGTCTACATCGCCTTGGCCAATCATAGAAACATTCACTAGCTCCTAAAGAAAGGTAAACTTCGAGTCATATAACAAAGTCATAAATGTTGACAGATACTTTTAGACACTAGTGCCACT
>Ga0224501_10001257_pt1 | contig 19654 bp, 11 predicted proteins | sample SF_Oct11_sed_USG_4_FD_169105 | JGI IMG/M metagenome (GOLD analysis project Ga0224501, IMG submission 169105) | Sediment microbial communities from San Francisco Bay, California, United States - SF_Oct11_sed_USGS_8_1 | ecosystem: Environmental > Aquatic > Marine > Sediment | place: USA...
GGAACCTGGCCCTGGTCTCCCATGCCGGCACTGGCCATGGCAATCATCGGTTCTGGTTCAAGGACTGGAAGGTATCGGGAAGCAAGCTGGCGCATAATCCTGACCGTTCGTGCGGACCGGTTCTCAGTACCCAGCATACGCTGAGCCGAGGCATAATGAAGATGACGGCTCAGATGTTGCCTATAGGTCCCGAAGATACCCAGGAAGTAACGCTTGAAATCCAGAAAGGCGGGCGGTGGCAAGCTGTCTCTTCAACAAGGATCATAGCGCAGGGATACACAGCCACGTTTCGCATCGAGGACTGGGATCCCACTCAGGATTGGCCTTACCGGGTGGTCTATGAGATGAAACAGACAGACGGAAAGACCCAAGCCTCTATCTATTCAGGTAAGGTCAGGCATGATCCTGTGGACAAAGAGACGATAGTGCTGGCAGCCTTCACCGGAAATCATAACCTGGGATATGGTTGGGGGGGAGTGGACAGCGGGCATTTTCCCTGGACTGAAAGAACATGGTTTCCTCATAATGACCTGACAGAGAAGGTGGCCAAGCATCAGCCCGACGTGCTGTTCTTCTCCGGAGACCAGGTCTATGAAAGTGCCAGTCCGACCGCAGCCCAGAAGTCTCCGGTGGAGAAGGCTCTTCTCGATTATCTCTACAAATGGTATCTCTGGTGCTGGGCTTTCCGCGATTTGGCAAGGGATGTTCCCAGTATCTCCATCCCGGATGACCATGATGTCTACCAGGGAAACCTCTGGGGAGCCGGAGGGCGGAAGACTGAGATGGATAACCAGGGAGGTTATGTCATGCCTCCGGAATGGGTCAACATGGTTCATAGAACTCAAACCAGTCATCTGCCCGACCCTTTTGACCCCACCCCCATCGAACAGGGCATTACCGTGTATTACTGCAACATGAATTACGGCCGGATAGGATTTGCTGTCGTCGAAGACCGAAAGTTCAAGTCAGGCTGTGCCGGGCTTGCACCTCCCACAACAAGCGGCCGGCCTGACCATGTCATTGACCCTGAGTTTGACCCCAGGACCGCTGATGTTCCCGGAGCAAAACTTCTGGGCGGCCGCCAGCTCCGGTTCCTCGAGGAGTGGGCGGCGGACTGGAAGAACACAGACATGAAGGCGGTGCTTTCGCAGACAGTCTTTGCCAACGCCACCAGCCTCCATGGTGCAGAGCTCCAGAGGCTGGTGGTGGATTATGACTCCAACGGCTGGCCGCAGACAGGAAGAAACAATGCCCTGCGAAAATTCAGGAAAGCATTTGCTACACACATCTCGGGTGACCAGCATCTGGCCACGATCATCCATTATGGAGTCGACGACTGGAACGATGCTGGATGGTCTCTCTGCGTTCCGTCTGTTGCCAATTTTTATCCCAGGGCCTGGGTGCCCCTCAAGCCCGGCAAGAACCGAAAACAGGGCATGCCGGATTACACGGGCGAATTCCTGGATGGCCTGGGCAATCCTATCACCGTCTGGGCCGCTGCCAATCCGGGAGAGCCATCCGGCAGAGAACCGGCTGCCCTTCATGACCGGATGCCTGGCTACGGAATCGTCAAGTTCAACAAGAAGGAACGGACGGTCACTCTCGAGTGCTGGCCCCGATATGCCGATCCCGACGACCCTCGAAGCGGAGGCCAGTATCCGGGATGGCCCCTGACCTTCAATAATGAGGATAATTACGGCCGCAAGGCGGCAGCTTTTCTGCCGACAATCAAGGTCAGCGGCCTGGCCGATCCAGTGGTCCAGGTCATCGAGGAAACCTCGGGTGAAATCGTCTACACCCTCCGGATCAAGGGGACATCATTCCGTCCCAAGGTTTTCCAAAAGGGAGCCTATACCCTGGTGATCGGAGAGCCTGGCACTGAGAAAATGAAGTTACTGCAGGGCGTAATGGCCATGCCGCTTGACAAAGAACAGGTATTAGAGGTGAAATTTTGAAGGAGGACAAATGCGCCCAGAATACAATCGCCGGGATTTCTTGAAGACCGTTGGCCTGGGTGCCGCGGCACTGGCTGTGACCAGGTTCGAGTTTTGCCGGGGAACAGCCAGCCTCAAGCCCAACGTCATCTTTATACTGGCTGATGATTTAGGATACGGAGAGCTGGGCTGCTTCGGCCAGGAGAAGATCAGGACTCCGAACATCGACCGGATCGCTGCTGAAGGCATGAAATTCACCCAGCACTACTCCGGCAGCCCGGTCTGCGCTCCCTCGCGCTGTGTGCTTCTGACCGGTAAACACACCGGCCACGCCTACATTCGCGATAATTCCGAGATGAACGAAAGAGGAGAAGTCTGGAGGAACCCTCTTGTGGAAGGTCAGTTACCTCTGCCTGAGGATACATTCACCATAGGCCGTATGTTCCAGAGCGCGGGGTACACGACTGGAGCCATCGGCAAGTGGGGGCTGGGCGGCCCCGGCACTTCGGGTGAACCCAACAATCAGGGGTTTGACCATTGGTACGGCTACCTCTGCCAGCGGCGAGCTCATAATTATTATCCAATCCATCTCTGGAGAAACAGAGAAAGACACATCCTTGCCTGGAATAAATATTTCTATCCTCACCAGACACTCCCCGAGGATAGAGACCCCTATGACAAGTCCTCCTATGAGGAATACTCAGGCAAGCAGTATTCCCTGGATTTGATGACAGAAGAAGCGCTGGGATTTATCAGAGAGAACAGGAATAAGCCTTTTTTCCTTTACCTGCCTTTTACTGTGCCCCATGCAGCCATCCAGGTTCCTGAGGATTCCCTTCATGAGTACGAAGGAGCTTTTCCGGAGACACCGTATACAGGAGACAAGGGCTATCTGCCCCATCCTTCTCCCCGAGCCGGTTATGCGGCCATGGTCACCCGGATGGACCGGGAGATCGGCAGGATCATGTCCCTGCTCAAGGAGCTGGGGATCAATGACAGCACGCTCATCATCTTTTCCAGCGACAACGGCCCGACCTTCAACGGCGGCACGGATTCGGAGTTTTTCCGGAGCGCCGGCCCTTTGCGTGGGCTCAAGACCATGCTCTATGAAGGCGGGATACGGGTTCCTACGCTCGCCCGCTGGCCGGGAAGGATCAAACCTGACAGTGTGAGCGGTCATGTTTCCGCCTTCTGGGATTGGCTGCCGACTTTTGCGGAATTGCTGGGCGTCAGACCTGGCGGAGATACGGACGGCATTTCTCTCCTGCCCACGCTTCTCGGGAATCCGGAGGAACAGAAAAACCACGATCACCTCTACTGGGAGTACAGCGGAAAGCAGGCTGTCCGAAGGGGTGAATGGAAAGCGTATCGAAAGAGTGTGGACAGTCCCCTGGAGCTCTATAATTTAAAAGACGATATCGCCGAGCAGTATGACCTTGCGGGCCAAAGGCCGGATGTGGTAAAGGAGATGGCGGATATCATGATGGCTGCCAGGGTCGAATCCGCGCTTTTTCCGCTGAAGAGGAAAAAAGATTAGCCTCAATTACGGAGATATCGAGGAGAGATCAAATTGAAGCGCCGGATTTTTTTAGAAAGTATAGGATGGGGGGCGTTGGCTCTGGCCGGTCCAGGAGCGTTTTCAGCCTGCGGGATATTTCAGAAGAAAGAAAAGCTGAATTTTATCCTGATCAATATCGATGACCTGGGCTGGAAAGACCTGGCCTGTTACGGAAGCCGGTATTATGAAACCCCGAATATAGACAGACTGGCTGCCCAGGGAGTGAGGTTCACCGATGCTTACGCTTCCTGTGCTGTCTGTTCTCCGACCCGGGCGTCCATCATGACGGGAAGATATCCGGCCCGGATCGGTGTCACGGACTGGATTCACCATCTGGATAAACAAGGGGAGGAGGCCTACAAGGAGGGCAAGAACCCGACGGCTTATGTCGGCGGCAAGAGAAGAAGGCTCCTCTGTCCACCCAATCCCTACTGGATGGAGCTGGATGAAGTTACTATTGCCGAAGTCTTGAAGACCACGGGCTACACAACCTGTCATATCGGCAAATGGCATCTGGGTTATGAGCCCTGGTTCCCTGATAAGCAGGGTTTTGATATCAACATCGGCGGCGGTGAGATCGGGCAGCCTCCCGCGTACTTCGATCCTTATTACTTGAATGAGCAGAGGCCGGGCATCCCGGCTCTTACCCCCCGCAGGCAAGGAGAGTATCTCACCGACCGGGAGAGCGACGAGACTGTCCGGTTCCTGAAAGAACACAGGGATAAGCCTTTCTTCCTGCACATGTGCCATTATGCTGTGCACACTCCTCTTCAGGCCAGAGAGGAGCTCGTAGCTAAGTATGAAAACAAGGGCAAGACCAACCAGACGAATGCGACCTATGCGGCGATGATCGAGAGCGTGGACAGGGCAGTCGGGAGAATGCTGTCCACGCTGGATGAACTCGGTTTAGCCGAGCGAACGCTGGTCATCTTCACCTCTGACAACGGCGGTCTCCAGGATTATTCCACTGACAATGCTCCCTTAAGAGCCGGGAAGGGGTATCCCTACGAAGGAGGGATCCGGGTGCCCTTGATCATCCGCTGGCCCGGCGTGGTCGGTACCGGCAGTGTCTGCGAGGTGCCGGTCACGAGCGTTGATCATTTCCCCACGCTGGTTGAGCTAGCCGGAGCAAGACTTCTTTTAGACAGAGTCATCGATGGGGAGAGCCTTGTGCCGGTCTTGAAGGAGACCGGTTCACTGAGGAGAGAGGCGATTTTCTGGCATTTTCCCCATTACCGGGGCGAAGTCGTGCCTTACAGCATAATTCGCAAAGGAGACTGGAAACTCATAAAGAGGTATGAGGGCAGGGCGTTCGAGTTGTTCAACCTGAAAGAAGATCTGAGCGAGAAAGACGATCTTTCCGAGAAACGGCCGGAGAAGGTGAAGGAGCTGGATGCTGAGCTGAATGCCTGGCTAAGGGATACACAGGCCAAGCTGCCGCGGGCAAATCCCGATTACGATCCCGATCTGAAATAAGGGAGTGATGCCATTTCCGTGTATTTTAATCATGTTTATTATCCTGGAAGTTTTCCGCAAAAAGTGGATAATAACTGAAAAATGTCCTTAGAGAGAAAAAAGCTGGGTTCGGTGCTGATCAAGCCTGCTGGACCGGACTGCAACATGGCCTGCGCGTACTGTTTTTACCTTGAGAAGTCAGAGCTTTTTCCCGAATCAAGGACCCACCGGATGAGTGATGAGGTCCTGGAGGAAACGGTCAAGCAGGTCATGACTCAGGGCCAGAAGCAGGTGTCTTTCAGCTGGCAGGGAGGAGAACCGACCTTGATGGGCCTTTCCTTCTACGAAAAAGCGGTGAGACTGCAGCAGAAATACGGACACGGTCACTTGGTCGGGAACGGACTCCAGACAAACGGTCTTTTAATAGATGTGCAATGGGCGAAATTCTTAAGAAGATACAGCTTTTTGGTAGGCTTGTCTCTTGATGGTCCTGAGCACATCCATGACCGCTACCGCCTGCTTCGAAACGGGAAAAGCTCCTGGTCCAGGGTTGTGGATAAAGCCAGGCTCCTCCTGGATTCTGGGGTGGAAGTCAACGCGCTGGTCGTGCTGAACGACCACTCTGTGCTTTTTCCAGAAGAGATCTATGAGTTTCATAAGTCGCTCGGCCTGAATTACATGCAGTTTATTCCCTGCGTGGAGCTTGACCCCGACGACCCGGATCAGGTCGCATCCTTTTCCGTGCCTTCCGAGAAATACGGCGAATTTTTGAGCAAGGTGTTTGACTTGTGGCTGGCTGATTTCAAGGATGAGATGCCGACCACCTCTGTCCGTTTCTTTGATTCTGTCCTGTTCAGCTACGCGGGGTTGATCCCGCCTGAATGCACCGTGCTGGAGGAATGCGGGGTCTACGTTGTCATCGAGCATAACGGAGATGTCTATTCCTGTGATTTTTTTGTTGAGCCAGGCTGGAAGCTGGGGAATGTGATGGAAGACAGCCTGGCCGCTCTGCTCAATTCCGAAAGACAGGATGAATTCGGCTGGATGAAGGCTGTCCTCCATCCGGAATGTCAGGAGTGCCAGTGGCTGCGCTACTGTCGAGCCGGCTGCACCAAAGAGCGCCTCCATAATCCTCGGGATAGGACCTTAAATTACCTCTGCCCATCCTATAAGATGTTCTTTCAGCACGCAGACAAACGGCTGAGTCAGATGGCTGATGAATGGAAATGCCAGCAGATGTTGGTAGACACTCCCCGGATAATGAATCTCGAACAAGGGGTCCAGGCTCCCCAGAAAATCGGACGGAATGATCCCTGCCCCTGCGGAAGCGGAAAAAAATATAAAAAGTGTTGTGGAAGAGCAACTTAATCCTTTATAAATAGTGTATTACGGAAAAATTTTCCCGGATGGATATCAACTGGATTCACGGGTTACATTTTGGAGGAGAGGAAGCGAGAATAAACAGAGAACTCCGAGAATTTGAGGTATCTGAGAGTGATTAAGGATAGAGCTCGGTTAAAAGCTGCCCCGGCGATAGGGACCGGTTTGAAAAGGAGGTTTGGCCATGTCCTTGAGGCAATTTAGAATAATCGCATTATCAGTGATTCTCCTGTTGATGATAATAGGCGGTGCTCATCATAACAGGATATTCGGCACAAGTGCCAACGATTGGGAAAATCCGCAGATGATCGGTCAGAACAAGGAGCCCGCACACTGCACCCTGATCCCTTATGCTGATTTCGAGAAAGCGCTGAATGGCGTGAGGACAGACTCGAAATTTTATCTCTCTCTCAACGGCGACTGGAAGTTTCACTGGGTTCCCAGGCCTGATGAGCTGCCCAAGGATTTCTTCAAGCCGGAGTATGACATAAGAGAATGGCAAGAGATTCCTGTGCCCGGCAACTGGCAGATGCGCGGCTACGGAAGGCCGATCTATCTCAACGTACCCTATCCCTTTAAAAAAGATCCTCCTTTTATCCAGCATGACAACAACCCGGTCGGCTCCTACAGGACTGAATTCGAGATTCCCGGCTCCTGGAAAGGACGCCGGGTCTTTATCCACTTTGATGGTGTGGAGTCCGCTTTTTATCTCTGGGTCAACGGAAAACAGGTCGGGTACAGTCAGGGAAGCCGGACGCCAGCAGAGTTCAACATTACCGGTTATCTCCGTGGCGGGAGGAATATCCTGGCTGTAGAAGTCTACCGCTGGTCTGATGGCTCTTATCTCGAATGCCAGGACTTCTGGAGGCTCAGCGGCATATTCCGCAATGTTTATCTCTTTTCCACTCCGGGTCTCCATATCCGTGACTTTGAGGTCAGCTGCGACCTGGATGAGGAATACAAAGACGCGGTGATGAAGGTCACGGCTCGAGTCCGCAATTACTCCGATGAGCCCTTTAAGAACTCTAAAGTTGAAGTCAGATTGCTGGATGCGGAGAACAATCCTGTCGGGTCTGATGTCTTGATGCACGGCTCCAGCGTCTACATCGCTCCTGGGGCCGAGAGCATAGTCAAGATGAAGGCTCAAGTCATAAATCCCTTGAAATGGTCAGCGGAAAAGCCAAACCTCTACACTGTATTGTTCCAGTTGAAGAATGACAGGGACGAGGTCATCGAGCTGGAAAGCTGCAAATTTGGCTTTCGGGAGGTTGAGGTCAGAGACGGACAGCTTCTCTTCAACGGAGCCCCGATTTTGATAAAGGGAGTCAACCGTCATGAGCATGATCCGGACACTGGCCATTTTGTCTCTCCGGAGTCCATGCTTAAAGACATTGTTCTGATGAAACAGTTCAATATCAACACGGTTCGCACCTCTCACTATCCGGATGATCCCTTGTGGTATGAGCTCTGTGACCGGTTCGGGCTTTACGTCATCGACGAGGCGAATATAGAGTCGCACGGCATCGGATACAGGCCTGAGAACACCCTGGCTAACAAACCTGAATGGAAAAAGGCTCACCTGGACCGGATCATCCGCATGGTCGAACGCGACAAGAATCACCCTTCAGTGATCATCTGGTCCATGGGCAATGAGGCAGGCGATGGGACTACTTTCGAAGCGGCCAGCGAGTGGATTCACCGCTGGGATCCCTCAAGGCCTGTGCACTACGAGCGGGCAGGAAGACGCTATCATACGGATATCGTCTGCCCGATGTACTCCCGGATTGAATCGATCGTGGAGTATGCCCAGGAAAAACAGGAGCGTCCTTTGATCATGTGCGAGTACGCTCACGCCATGGGCAACGCGGTCGGCAACCTCAAGGAGTACTGGGAGGCGATTGAAAAATACGATCACCTTCAGGGAGGAAGCATCTGGGATTGGGTTGACCAGGGCCTGCGCAAGACGACAGAGGACGGAAGGGAATACTGGGCTTATGGAGGCGATTTTGGCGATGAGCCCAACGACGGGAACTTCTGCATCAACGGCCTGGTTTTCCCTGACCGGAAGATCCCGCCCAAGCTGTGGGAAGTGAAGAAAGTGTATCAATCTATCGCTATCGAGGAAGAGGACCTTTCTCAGGGAAAGATAAGGGTCCACAATAAATACTTCTTCACCAACCTCAATGAATTCGAGGCGGATTGGACCCTGCATGAGGACGGCAGGGCCGTTCAGAGAGGCTTGATCGGGCATCTGGATATCGCTCCACGAGAGAGTGAAATTCTTTCTATTCAAATCGAGGATCCGGAGCTCACTCCCGGTGCGGAGTATTGGTTGAGAATCAGGTTTTATCTGGACGGAGAAAAGCCCTGGGCGCCAGACACTCATGAAATAGCCTGGGAACAGTTGAAGATGCCCTATGATGTGCCGCCCAAACCCGAAATGGATGTCTCTGCCCTGCCTGAGTTGAAGCTCAGTGCTTCTGATGACCTCTTGATCATTAAGGGCAAAGATTTCAGCATCACCTTCAGCTCCACCCTGGGAGCGATCATCACTCTCATCTACAAGGATATGTTTATCATCGAGGAGGCTGAGGAGGGAGTGAATGGTCCTGTCTTGAACGCCTTCAGGGCAGCGACAGACAACAACCGGCAATTCTCCCGGCAGTGGTACCAGGCCGGGCTGAATAACCTGAAGCGGGAAGTCAAGGATTTCACGATTGAGACGGTAAGTCCTGGGGTTATCCGGGTCTTGACCCAGACGGAAGATAAGGGAACAGAAAACAGCGGATTCATACACCGCTGCGTTTACACCATCCTCGGCAACGGCTGCATCCAAGTTGAAAATGAGATCTCTCCTTTTGGAGAACTCCCCACCCTGCCTAAGCTTGGAGTGAAAATGAAGATCACGGGAGACTTTGACCATTTTCAATGGTACGGGTATGGACCCCAGGAAAATTATCCGGACAGAAAGGAAGGCGCTTTTATCGGATTCCATGAAAGCAAGGTATCAGAGCAGTATGTCCCATATGTGAGGCCGCAGGAAACCGGGAACAAGGAGTCTGTCCGCTGGGCAGCACTGAGGGATAAATCCGGGGCTGGACTCCTGGTAGTCGCTCACAATCCTCTGGCAGTTACAGCGCTCCATTATTCGGCTGATGACCTGGATATGGCTGACCATATCCATGAGTTGACGCCTATCGAGGATATCATCTTCTGCCTCGATGTCTGGCAGTATGGTCTGGGAAACGGAAGCTGTGGTCCGGGCGTTATAGACAAGTACGCGACCTATCCTGAGTCATTTAATTTCAGCTACAGTCTGCGCCCCTATTCACGGGGGATGGGAGAGCTATTCGATGTTGCCCGCTTCCGGATACCCAGCGTTTTGAGCAAGGATAACCTGGAAGCGAGCAGCAAGAAAAGCAAGAAATCTGTTAAACATTGAGATAAAAAGGAGACTGATTTGGGGACTGTCCCATTCAGTCATTTTATAAGGAAGATAGGGATTGTCCCCTTTATAAAATCAAATCATCATGTCCATAGAGAGATTTATCGCTTTTGACTTTGGAGCCGAAAGCGGAAGAGCCATTCTGGGAAGCCTTGAGGGGAAAAAGATCCGTCTGGAAGAGCTCCATCGATTCCCCAATAAGCAAATAAACGTTTCGGGGCATATCCATTGGGATATGACCTACCTCTTGGCGGAGCTGAAAAAGGGACTGCGCTCTGCAGTCGAGCGCGGCTATCGAGAACTCCTCGGCCTGGGCGTGGATACCTGGGGGGTGGATTTTGGCCTGGTCGGCAGGAACAATCAGATCCTGGGCCATCCCTATGCATACCGTGATCCGCGGACCCAGGGAATGATGGAGAAGGCATTCCAGATGATGCCCAGGGAGAAAATGTATTCCTGCACCGGTATCCAATTCATGCAGTTCAATTCGGTGTTCCAGCTCTTGAGTATGGTCGAGTCGGGAAGTCCCTTTTTGGAGCAGTGTGAGACCCTGCTCTTCATGCCTGACTTGTTTAACTTCCTGCTGACAGGTCAGAAGTGCTCGGAATACACCATCGCCTCAACTTCCCAGCTTTTGAATGCAAAAAATAACAGTTGGGAGCCTGAGATCTTTGAAAAGCTCGGGCTGCCTTTTAATATCATGGCTCCCGTAGTGCAGCCAGGCACATCAATTGGCCGCCTCCTGCCCGCAATCGCTGAAGATACAGGGATTCTGCCTGTGGATGTGATTGCCCCGGCTTGTCATGATACAGCCAGTGCCGTGGCTGCCGTTCCCGCTCGGTCTTCTAACTGGGCCTACTTGAGCTCCGGAACCTGGTCTCTTCTCGGAGTCGAGATAGATGCCCCAGTTATAACTGAAGACTCCCTGAAGAATAATTTCACCAACGAAGGCGGTGTGGGCGGGACAATACGATTTTTACGCAACACCATGGGCTTATGGCTTATTCAGAAATGTCTGAAGAGCTGGCAGAAGCAGGGAGATTCTCTGGGCTATGATGAGCTGGAGAGCCTGGCTCAGGAAGCGCAGGAATTCAAATGCATTGTCGACCCTGATGACCAGGCGTTTTTGAATCCGCCTGATATGCCCGCAGCCATCGTTGGATTCTGCCAGAGGACAGGCCAGTCTTTTCCGGAGAAAAAGGGCGAATTTGTCCGCTGTATCCTGGAGAGCCTGGCCTTGAAGTACCGGTTCATCATAGAAAGGATTAACGCAATGATTCCGGAGGCTGTCGAAGTGCTCCATATCGTTGGAGGTGGCTCCCGGAATGAGCTTCTCAATCAGTTCACGGCCAACGCTACAGGGCTCCCTGTGATCGCAGGTCCTGTCGAAGCCACTGCGGCCGGTAATATCATGGTCCAGGCTATCGCCAAAAAGATCCTGAGCGGGATCGAAGAAGGGAGGAGAGTGGTCGTCCGTTCTTTTCCCTTAAAGGACTTTCATCCAGTCGACCAGGATAAATGGAACGAGGTCTACAATAGAGTCAAAAGGATGTTTTCCTAGAATATAATTTCTCTGATTTTTTTAGGCAGTAACCTGAAGCATCTCACCTGAAGCATCTCAACGGAGGAAATAGTCTTTTTTTTCATTAGAAAAGGGGCCTGGCCCCTTTTTTCTAAAAATCGTACCGAATCTTCATTTTAGGCCTGAAATCTGTAACGAGATCAAAACAGGATATAACTGTTTTGCTCGTTTTACTATGGAAGGAAAGCGTTCAATCAACCGAGCGAAATGGGGAAGCCTTCCCGATAAACGAGAGATTCCCATCCGAATCGACGATGATCGCCCCGTAATTCGGGTATTTTTCCATAATCTTTTCAGGCTCCTTGGCGACGAAGATAGCAGTGGACAGAGCGTCGCAAAGGAGGGTTTCCGGGCCGCAGACGGTCACGCTCTGTCTGCCACTGGCCGGATAGCCGTTGCGCGGATCGAAGACATGGTGGTAGCGAGTGCCATCCCTGATGAAGTAACGCTGGTAATCGCCGGTGGTCGCGGCTCCGAGCTGGGAGATGGAGAGGATGCCAAAATAGCCTCTCTCTCGCGGATGTTTGATGCCGATGTTCCAGTCCTGATTATCCGGATTCTTTCCCCAGCAGTAAAGGTCGCCACCCGCATTCAAGAATCCGCTTGATATTCCCATCTCTATCAAGGCCTGAGAAGCCAGGTCTATGGCGAAGCCTTTGGCGATCGCTCCCCAATCCAGCTTCATCCCGGGAAGGAGGATGAGAGTTCCATCTTCGACTTTGAGCTTTTCCATCCCGGTTATTTTCAAGGCTGATTCTATCTGACTTGAAGAAGGGATATGATAAGATTTGCTTAGAAATCCCCATAAACGGGACAAAGGACCAACCGTGATATCAAAACATCCGTCCGAGTCGTGGTAGACCTGAAGAGCCTTTTTGTAAAGTTCTAAAACCATCGGGGAAGTATATTCCTCTGCCTCAGGTGAGAAGAGGGATTCGATCTCAGAGAAGATGCCTTCGACTTCTTCCTGAGCCGCCCGGAAAGTGGAAGAGGCGCAAAAAACCTTTATCTCACATAAGGTGTCAAAAACAAGAAGAGTGGAGGTCTGCCATTTCTCTCTGGCACCACAGTTCGGAAATAGAAGAGAGCAGGTGAGCAGGAGAGGAATGAATTTTTTAGCCAATGACCGTGTCGATTGAGCGATGCCTCTCTACTGTTAGAAGGAAATTATTGGGAGCGCAGATGGTCCGTTCGCCCGCCAGGGATACCGGAGGGGAATAGAGGCAGATTTTATGGCGGCACGGGGAATCTGATATCCAGGCCTTTCCATCCCTGACTTGGACGGTGATCCGGCCTCCTCTGGCCTGAAAAGATTTTGTGAGGTTTTTTCCAAGAGATAACGTTTCAGGTTGCTGTCCATGGTTATAGACAGTGACATATTTTCCAGTCAAAAAGTCCGTTAGCCTGGACTTGAAAGTAGCAATCGTTAGACAGGATGAAGGGCTGGGAATTCTGTTCATTTCTTGCCAGAGAGAGAGGAGCTTGCGAGTTCTTATATCCCAGATTCTTCCCTCCTTGACCAGAGTAAAGGAGGGGAGGGCTTTGCTCTGGAGATGGCTGAAGGAGAGGGCGAGGCTTGCCTTTGCCGGCTCCTCGGCAATTGCCCAAGCTCTTCCAAGGAGGCATTCTTTCAGAGCCTTTTCTTGAGGGTGAGGATTGAGGAAGCAGAATTTGTGGCCATCGGATAAGGAATATTTCTGAACCTCTTCAAGAAGAATGGGGATGAGCTTTTGCGGCTCTTCAGCGATGAGATAGAGTTCGAGGTCGTTTTTACTCTTTCTTGAAGCGAGTATCAACGGCGTCAGTAGCGGTGTGGCCAGCATCGTTTTAAAGAAGTCGCGTCTGTCCATCAAAACCTCCTTCCTGTATAAGGATTTTCGTCCTCCGCTCAAGATTCTCATTCATTAGATCAGAAATGTCAATGGACTGTAAACAGAACTAAGAATCTCTATTTCTGTGACAGTTGATCATGAAGGTGGAGTCTGTCACGGCGCCGGTTCCCCTCCATCCAAGCCGAGACCCTCCCACCCTCCATCATGGGCTTCGGATGGAGAGGAACCGGTGCCGCACTTCTCAACTCATATTAACGCAATCATTTGTGTGACATCCTTTATTGAGCGGGCCTGGGGGCCGACGGGGGGAACCGACGGGACAGGTTCCCTCGGGGTCCGGGGGTTGAGGGCGGCATCCAGGCCGCACAGATATTGTAATCTTATTTACTTCGTTTACATTAGCTCAAATGTTTCCCTGATCACGGAAATAGAGATTCTAAATGGAATCAAGATCCATGCAGTTCGGATTCTTGACATGCTTTTTAAATCTATATATTGTAAAGCTGGTTTTGGCCTCCGGTATGCATGAGAATGCAAATATCGAAAGATAGAAAAAGGGACAGGCTAATTTTCTCGAAGGAAAGAAGACAGCCTTCAGGAAAAGCGGCCTGTCCCTTTTTTATTGAGAGAGCTGAATGAATGGAAAGAGATTCATTCCGTTCCGGTGTGAATAATTCACATACTTGAACATGTTTGAAAGGTAGGACAATGGCTACAAAAAAGACCAAAATGAAGCCAGGCCAAGTGAAAGATTACACCACTGTCCAACTGGCAGCCCTGGTCAGCTTGAGGGTGTTGATCGGCTGGCATTTTCTTTATGAGGGAATTGTCAAAGTGATCAATCCTTATTGGTCGTCAGCAGGATTCATGCTGGAGACAAAGGGGATATTCAAAGGATTGGCCACTTCGATCGTGGCCAGCCCGGATACCCTGGGATTCATCGACTTTTTAAACAAATGGGGGCTGATCCTTATAGGTCTGGGGTTGATCGCCGGCTGCCTGACGCGTGTGGCCAGCATAGCAGGCATGGCGCTCCTCTTTCTCTATTATGTATTTCACCCGCCATTCATCGGCTACAGCTTTGTCACTCCTGTCGAGGGAAGCTATCTCCTCGTTGACAAAAACCTGATTGAGCTCTGTGCCCTCTTTGTCCTGAATTTTTTCCCGACCGGCATGCACATCGGGCTGGACAGGCTGATTTTCATAAAGAAAAAACCTGCATAGAGGAATGGGAAGTGTCTTAACACCTGGAGGTTTCAAAATGACAGAAGATAAAAATAATAACAATAACGAAAGTATAGCCGCTAAAAAACCTGAGAAAAAGGCTGAAAAGGCCATCTCGCTCACGCGAAGGGATATTGTCAAGGGATTGGCGACCATTCCTGTTTTTGGGCCATTTCTCTACGCATTTTTCAGGAAAAAATGGTTGGATGACCTGAAGAAGAAGGAGATTCTGGCGGAACTGGGTATTGAGGAGAAAGCAGCGGCAGTTCTTCCCAAAACGACCCTGAAGAAACCCGGTCAGCTCGTCAGACTGGGGATAATCGGTTTCGGTGGCAGGGGAGAGGCCCTGGCGCATGCTGCAGGTTTTGCTCATCCGGACTGGATCGAGAGAAAGAAGAAAGACGCCAGGGAGAATAAACTGGACAAGGAGCTGGAAACTTTTTTCAATCAAGAAGATTTGAATGTCGTTCTCAGCGGAGTCTGTGACGTCTTTGATGTCCGGGCTGAGCGGGGTATTGCCGCATCCAAGAATGATGTCCGGCCAGGAGGGGGCGTCGGCCTGCTGAAAGGGGCCAAGCGCTTCTTGCATTACCAGGAAATGTTGGAAAGTGATGATGTGGATGCAGTGATCATCGCAACTCCTGACCACTGGCATGCCCAAATGATAATCGATGCCGTGAATGCGGGTAAGCACGTCTACTGCGAGAAATGCATGACCAGGACCATTGAGGAAACCTTTCAGGTGTCAGAGGCGGTCAAGCAGAGCGGCATGGTCTTTCAACTGGGACACCAGGGGAGACAGCAGGATAGCTATATAAAGGCCAAGCAGATCGTGGAAAAGAACATTCTGGGGAAAATCACTCTTGTCGAGGCCACAACCAACCGCAATTCCCCCAACGGAGCCTGGGTATATGATATCCATGAGGAAGGAAGCCCGGAGACCATCGATTGGGAGCAGTTTGAGGGTCCGGCTCCGCACAAGGTGCCATTCAGCTCGGAGCGGTTTTTCCGCTGGCGCTGCTGGTTTGACTACGGAACCGGGCTTTCCGGCGACCTGTTGTCCCATGAGTATGACGCAGCTAACCAGATTCTGGAGCTCGGCATACCCAAATCAGCAGTGGCTTCCGGAGGGATCTACTTTTTCCAGGATGGACGTGATGTCCCCGATGTCTTCCAGGCTGTTTTCGAGTATCCGGAGAGAAATTTGACTCTGGTATACAGTGCCACTCTTGCCAATGGAAGGGGGCGGGGGAAGGTGTTCATGGGCCATGATGCGTCCATGGAAGTGGGCTACACTTTGAGTGTAACCGCGGATTGGGAATCCACCAGGTACAAAGAAAAAATCATGAACAATATCATCAACACCTCGCTACCGCTGTTCACTTACCAGCCAGGTCTAAAAGGGATCGATACAGTGACTTCGGCAACGGAAAGGTACTTCATGACGAGAGGTCTGATGTACACCACGCGGGGCGGCCGGCAGGTCAATACCACCCACCTCCACCTCAAAGACTGGCTGAATTGTATCCGGAACGGAGGGCAGCCAAGTTGCAACATCGACCGCGGGTTCGAGGAGGCGGTAACCTGCCATATGGCGACCCTTTCCTACCTTGAAGGCCGCAAGGTGGGATGGGATCCCTTAACCAAGAAAGTTGTGTAGTTCTGGTTCGTTGTTTTTTTAATCAGAAGACAAACCGGAAGAACCTTGTGAATCATGAGAAGGAGAGGCGAAAATGGGAATAAAATTCAGACTGGGAACAATGATGTTTCTGCAGTACGCGATCTGGGGAGCATGGTCTCCGGTCCTCTCGGAGTATTTGATCAATGATCTTGGTTTTACTCCTTTCCAGATGGGAGTGGTCCTCGGATTATTGCCGTTTGCCATAATAATATCTCCTTTCATCGGCGGACAGGTGGCGGACCGCTATTTTGCCTCGCAGAGAGTCGTCGGCTTCTTGCAGCTTTCTGGAGGAGTTTTGCTTGCCTTCATATCGGCGGTCACCACCTACAAAACCATGATGTGGCTGATGCTGGTCTATTGTCTTCTGTATGCACCGACCCTTGCTTTGACCAATTCCATAGCATTCATCAACTTGAAAAAATCAGAAAAAGAATTTGGGTACGTTCGAGTCTGGGGAACGATCGGCTGGATTGTTGCTGGACTTGTCCTGATGGGCTGGAGGTTTGCTTCCAGGTCTTTTGACCCGATTGCGTATGCAGGAGACACTCTCCTTCTGGCGGGCATCTTTTCCATAATCATGGGGATTCATACTTTCTTTTTGCCTCATACTCCACCCAAGAAAGAAGCAGAGAAACCCTGGGCTTTCCTTGAAGCGATCAAGATGATGAAGGACAAGCATTTTGCCGTTTTCGTCACTATTGCCTTTGTTGTGGCCACCGAATTGATGTTTTATTACAACCTGACTGCTCCCTTCCTCACCTCAGAAAAAATAGGCCTTTCGGATGCCGCTGTCCCGGGAGTGATGGTCATCGCCCAGGTTGCCGAGATCCTTGTTATGGTCGCTCTCATGCCTTATCTCATTGCGCGGATTGGCATAAGAAACATCCTTATTATCGGGGTTCTGGCTTGGCCTGTCCGCTATATCATATTCGCCATCGGGAAGCCTGCATGGCTTGTGATCGCGTCCTTGTCTCTTCACGGCTTCTGTTTTGTTTTCTTTTTTGTGGCTGCATTCATTTACACGGATATGGTTGCGCCGAGAGATATCAGGCATTCCGCCCAAAGCCTTATCATGGTGGTGACTTACGGACTGGGAAATTTACTCGGAAGCCTTTTTGCTGGCGGGGTTCTTGATTATTTCACGACAGAGGCAGGAAGTAACTGGACAGCTGTTTTTCTCGTACCCTGTCTGTTGACTGTTCTCTGTGCGCTTGCGTTTTTACTCTTCTTTAGGCCGAAGAAGGAACCGGTTCCTCTGGAGCTGTGATGAGTCATGAGTTATGGATCCGCTGGAGGACCGGCGGTTCATAATTCAGAGCGGATAACAAATGCGTTCTTATCCGGGATGACAAGGAGTGAGCGCTGATGAGATTTCAGGTCTTATCTCCGGTGCAACCTGAGGAGGGAGAAGATGGCAAAGAAAAGATTGGGTGTCGGGTTCGTTGGTGCTGGTTTTATCACCAGGTTTCACATCCGCTCCTGGCTCGGTGTCCGTGATGCGGATGTGTTGGGAATAGTCTCGCGGACAGAAAAAAAGGCAGAAGAGGCGGCTGCTCTGGCCCGGGAGCTCAGCGTGGGCGAAGCAAAAGTCTATAAATCTATAACCGACATGGTAGCTGATCCTTCCATAGATGCTATCTGGATCTGCGCTCCGAACTTTTGCCGGCTGGAAAATATGGAGGAGATCGTTCAGGCTCTGGAGACCGGTAAAGGAGAGCTTCTTGGTGTCACCTGCGAAAAACCCCTGGGCAGGAATGTGAAGGAGGCCAAAAGGATGCTGGAGCTGGTCCAGAAAACCGGCCTTCTGGACGGCTACCTTGAAGACCAGATTTTTGCCCCGACTGTGGTCAGGGGGAAAGAGATCATCTGGACAAGAGGGGCGGCGATTTCCGGCCGTCCCTACCTGGCTCGCGCGGCAGAAGAGCACAGCGGCCCTCACGAGCCGTGGTTCTGGGAAGGGGAACTTCAGGGGGGCGGGGTCCTCAATGACATGATGTGTCATTCGGTCGAGGAAGCCCGGTTCATGCTCACACCTCCAGGAGCTGACCGTAGCATTCTCACTCCTCTCAAAGTCACAGCTTATACCTCATGCTTGAAGTGGCAGCATCCCCATTACGCCAGGATCTTGGCTGATAACAGCGGCGGCAAGACGGATTACATCAACAGGCCGGCAGAGGATTTCGCCCGCTCCCTGATCGAGTACAAGGACGAAAAAGGCATTAAGGTGGTCGTGGAGACCACCACCTCCTGGTGTTATGTCGGAGCCGGCTTGCGCTTGAGCATGGAGTTGCTCGGTCCGGAGTATTCGCTGTCCATCAACACCCTGGATTCGGGGTTGAAGGTGTTCTTCAGCCGGAACGTCAGGGGAAAAGAAGGAGAAGACCTGGTCGAGAAGCAGAATGCGGAAATGGGACTCATGCCGGTTGTGAGTGATGAGACGGTCGAATACGGCTATGTTGCAGAGAACCGGCATATGGTCCAGTCCTTGCTCGCGCGCAAGCGGCCAGAAGAGAATTTCAGTGACGGGCTCAAAGTCACCGAGCTCTTGATGGCAGCTTACATGAGCGCTGAACAGGGAAAGACCGTTGATTTTCCCCCGCCTGGCCTCGAATCCTTTGTGCCCGCAGTGGCCAGAGGGGAGTGGAACCCAAAAGAGGCTTAATAGGGGATTTAATAAAATTTTTCAATAACAGGAGTGACCATGAAAAGAAACATTCTGGTGTTTATGGTGATTTTACTTATGGCCTCGATTTCCTATGAGAGGGGAGAACAACAGACAGGCCTTGCCAAGAAAAGCCTGGCGTCGGTGAAGGAGGAAGTGGCCCGCACGGATTATAATGATGTCAAAATCAAGAAGCTCCCGGTGTCGATCCAGTGCTGGACATTCAGGAAATTCACCTTTTATGAGACTTTAGACAAAGCCAAAGAGCTGGGAGTGAAATACCTCCAGCCCTATCCTGGTCAGGCTCTCAGCCAGGATGCGCCCGGTGTCAGGTTCGACCACAACCTCGATGATGCTCTGATCGAGCAGGTGAAGGACAGGTTGAATGAGTATGGGATAGCGCTTGTCAGCTACGGTGTGGTAGGGTTCGAAAACACCGAGGAAAGCATGAAAAAGGTGTTTGATTTCGCCCGGAAAATGGGAATACGGACCGTTGTCACCGAGCCCAAGTTTGAAGATGCCTCTCTGCTGGAGCAGATGGTTAAAAAGTACAACATCAACATCGCCATCCATAACCATCCCCAACCTAACAAGTATTACAATCCAGAGACAGTTCTTGAGTACGTAGCCGGACTGGATGAGCGGATCGGTTGCTGTGCGGACACGGGACACTGGATGCGTTCCGGAGTCAACCCGGTTGAAGCACTCCGCCTGCTGAAGGGCCGGATCAAGGATGTCCACCTCAAGGACCTGAATGAGTTCGGGACAAAGGATGCTTATGACGTTCCCTTCGGCTCAGGAAAAGCCAATATTCACGACATCCTTGCCGAGCTGACTCTTCAGGATTTTCGTGGCTATCTGGCCGTTGAGCATGAAAATCCCAAAGAAGTCGATAATCCAT
>Ga0224501_10001258_pt1 | contig 19652 bp, 20 predicted proteins | sample SF_Oct11_sed_USG_4_FD_169105 | JGI IMG/M metagenome (GOLD analysis project Ga0224501, IMG submission 169105) | Sediment microbial communities from San Francisco Bay, California, United States - SF_Oct11_sed_USGS_8_1 | ecosystem: Environmental > Aquatic > Marine > Sediment | place: USA...
TACGATATTAACTTTCAAACTGGTCGCGCACGCGCACAATGCGAACAGTGCGGTTTGCTTCACATCTACAAAAAAGATCGTCTTCATGGATGGCACATCGTGAGGATTACGAGACGCGTACATGTGCCTATGCCAGACGGAGAAGTGTCGGAAAGAAAATAGAGGCGTTATGAAGACGTAGCATGCACATGGGCACATGAGAATTAGATGTTATGAATAGACCAGTCAAATTATTAATAGTCATCTTTCATACCTTTACCTAAATGTTCAAAGTGAAAATCAGAGGAATCTATGCTACTGCCCTGACAAAATTACTCGTGGATTATAAGAACATTCTAGGTAACCAAACCTCTCCCGAGCTTCTTCTTGATAACAGCTTCACCATAGTTCAACCGTCGGCCACAGTGAGAGAAAGATTCGAACCAAAGGAAAACGGCGAGTTTCCTCACCTTGAAGTCTATGAACGCCAAGATAGACAGGGGGTCCAAGCTTCCGGAAAAGCCGAAGCCGTTAACGCCTTCACTTTAGTCTTACAGTCCTGCCTCGATGACGTAGTCGTCAGGAAGGGAGAGGCTCCAGCGGCTCTCTTGGAAGGAAGTCGTTACGTGGATGTGGAATTTCCAGCTTTATCAAAGAAGAAGTTAGACGAAATTCGAGGGGCAGTTACTCCGACCATGGATGGTCACCATTACTATAAGGCTTGCGGAGTGGACATTTCATCAAACCTCGACATGGCGGAAAAACTACTCGAAAAAGGTGGTCCTCGTGAAGAAGTGGAAAAGCTTCTTAAACAAACCATCAGAGCGAAATATCCTATCGTGGGTTCCTTGATAGAAATAGAGCATGTTAAGCTTCATGGAGAAGTTTTTAATCTAGGAAAAGCCGTGATTGAAGCCTTTGATCACCCTAGATCTTTGATTCGATTTCGACGAATTTTCAACAAAAAAGGAATCTACGACGGTCTCAAAACCGAGAAGGCCCCGGCTGACTACGCCGTCACCGAAGCCAAGATAGGTGAATGGCACTTCAAAACGCGGTATTACGCAAAGGACGGGCGATATAAAGGCACCTATGTCAACTTGAACACTCCGATAGAACTGTATCCACACGGAATTCGTTACGTGGACCTAGAAGTGGACGTCTGCGTTTGGCCGAACGGTAGAGTCAGAAAGCTAGATGAAAAGAAGCTCAAGGAAGCCACTGCAGAGGGGATGATTACCCCAAAATTGGCTAGAATCATTAAAGAAAAACTGCGGGAAATTATGAAAGATTTGAATTAACTAGGCTTCATTGAAATCGGAAGTCTGGAGGCTAAATGGCGAAGGATATTACAACATAGGGTAAATATGCCCCTCGATCTGAGATAAATAAGGTCTGTTTTCTTTCACCAATGGCAACACGAGATCGTACTCATAAGTAGATGAGGAAAAATAATTGCTTTCGTAAGTGTGTAAGCTCGGAACATTCTACCATGTAAGTTTCAGTTCATTCAAATAGTACATTGTAGAACCAGAAATTTAACAAAAAATGTCATTCTAGGGAAAATCTTAAGTGCACTTGCCTAGGGTATGGATAATACGGAGGCATATCGCACCGTGACATAATTTGTTGATAGAAGCCTTTCCCTTCATTAATGAAACCATAGGAGATGAAAGAATGAAAACAAAAGTGCTGAAGCGTAGCGTTCCGTTGTGGGTGTTCGTTGTGTCGATGATTTGTTTTGGCGTAGTGGTTTTTTCCGTGGTTCACTTTACGCGTCAAATCAGCAACATCATGACCATACGAGCGGACTACAGCATTGAAGTCTGGAACGAAGACTATACTGTGCAGGTTACGTCGATTGAGTGGGGAGAATTTGCTAGCCTAAACGAAGCCAAGAATACAATTCTTTGGGTCAAAAACGTTGGCAACACAGACTTGAGATATTCGTGGAATGTTACAGATTTTCCAAGTGAATTCAGCATATCTAACAAGTATTACCCAATTGGGCCGAATGAATGGCTTGAACTAAATCAAAACGAAGTCTGTCCCACGGTTACCTTGACTCCAGGCTATGACTTAGAAATCAAGTTCACATTAAATTGCACAGAATTTCTGGCTGGCTCCTACAGCTTCACGTTGAACATTATGTCAAACACGGCTAGTTGAAGGAGTGCAACACGGTGACCAACCTTTGAATCACCCCTTCATTTTCTCTCTTTTTTGCTTTCCATAATTTTAGTGATGTATGTTACTTCAGCAACTATTTTAACAGTTTACCATATTTCAAGCACCGTTCACATACGCGCGCGCTCGATCATACTTGTTCTTGTAATGTGGAAAATTTTATTGTGAGCTTAAACCGCAATCTTTCTTCCTTGAAAGTCGCGCTTAAATTTTCCAAACTCCTCCTTAATGGTTCTTAATTGTTCCGAAGTTAGCACTGGTCCATCCTTGCAAACCCTGAGCTTGCCTATCACGCAGCTGCCGCACAGGCCAATGGCGCAACGCATAATTCGCTCCAAACTGGCTTGAAAAGGCAGGTGGTATCGTTCTGCTAGGAGGAACATTTTATGCATCATTTGTTCAGGACCACACGCGTATATCATATCAAACTTTTCCTTCACCAACCTTTGTTCTGCCTGATTCGTAACGATTCCCTTCAGTCCATAGCTTCCGTCTTCTGTTGTGGCTACGATTTCTGCGTTGGTCTTTGAAAGTGTTTGGTTTATGCGATCTAGAAACAAAAGCTCGTCTTTGGTTTTGGCTCCAAGCAGGAAAGTTAGTTTGGTGGCAGGTTTCACAAGTTTCTCGGTTAAAGGCATTAGAGGCACTAGTCCGGTTCCGCCTCCAGCAATCATTATGTTTCCGCTGGTTAGGGTGAAGCCCTTGCCGTAGGGTCCTCGTATCCCGAGAACTTCGCCTCGTTTTCCTTGATGAAGAGCCTTCGTTGCTTCCCCAACTTGGGCTACGGTTATCGAGGCGAGACCGTTTGGAGTTATGGTTGATAGGCTTATTGGAATCTCGTCGATTCCAGGTATCCAAACCATAACGAACTGTCCAGGCTCAGCCTTTCCACAGAGTTTATCTTGGAAAGTAAAAGTTTTGACAGTGGGGCTCTCTGTCTTAATCTCTTGGATCTTAACGATTCTTAGGCGATTAACCGCGCTGAGATATACTGGCACTTTAGAACGGTTTTGTGGATGGAATTGCAATTTTGTTTGTGTCCTTCCTTTTAAGATATTATTCCACTCTCGTGGTTAAAGAGTTTTGACGTATATTATATATGAGATGAGCGCGGAAACAATGGCTGATAAGGTGGTTTCGATAATGCCACAGGTAAAAGTGAATGATATCCAAGTTTACTATGAAGTGCATGGTGAAGGCTTTCCATTGATAATGATAATGGGGTTAGGGCAAACATAGATTGGTGGGACCCTCGCATGATTCAGGGACTCTCAAAGAAGTTAAAGATGGTTATTTTTGACAATAGGGGAGCTGGACGCACCGACGTATCCGATAGAAGATACACCATCCAATCGTTTGCTGAAGATACGGTCGGTTTGATGGGTGTCTTAGGAATTTCCCGAGCCCACATAATTGGGGTTTCAATGGGTGGGATGATAGCTCAAGAGCTGGCGCTCAACTTCCCGGAGAAAGTTGAAAAGCTGGTCCTCTGTTCCACCAACTGCGGGGGTGCGAAGTCGGTTTTACCATCTCAGGAGGTGTTAGGGACGCTTATGGCCGATAGAAGCGCGTTGTCCCCGGAAGAAATAGTCCGAATGACGATTCCGCTTCTTTTCACCGAAGATTTCATCAAAAAGAACCCTGACCTTGTAGAGTTTTCAATTCAACAAATCCTCAGGGCCCCAATTTCAAACGAGGCCTTCATGCACCAGCTGAATGCAATAACTGAATTCGACACCTATGATAGGCTGCCTCAGATTAGGGCGTCCACTCTTATTTTACATGGCAAACGGGATATCCTCGTGCCTCCTAGGAATGCTGCAATCTTGGCTGAAGCCATACCAAACGCTAAGCTCGTTTACCTCGAGAATTCGGCTCACGGACTTGTAGAAGAGATGGAAAAGGTAATTCGCGTTCTACTAAACTTTCTCACCGAATCCTAACCATCTAGAAGTTTTGAGCCAAGCCGACAATGTCCTTTACGCTTCCAAAGCCCTTCTTTCTAACATAAGCGTCAATGCCTCTCGTAACAGATTTGAAAACCTCTAGTCCTTTAAAGGCAATTGCTGTTCCTATCTGAACCGCCGAGGCTCCAGCCAGCATAAACTCCACAGCGTCTCTCCAATCGGTTATTCCGCCACAACCGATGACTGGAACATCAACCTCACGGTAAATTTCATACACGCACCTAACCGCAATAGGCTTTATCGCAGGTCCAGACAATCCACCAATCTTGTTCGCCAAGAGGGGTCGAGTTGTTTCAATTTCGATTGCCATAGCCCTAACCGTGTTGATAGCTGTTATGGCCTCTGCCCCTGTCTCAACTGCCGCCTTAGCCACTTCAACTATGTTGGCAACGTTTGGAGTCAACTTCACGAAGACGGGCTTATCCACTTTGTTCTTCACTTTTCTCACAACTTCCGTCACCAACTCCGGATCGCTTCCAATTTCTGCTCCAGTTTCTTCAACGTGGGGACAAGACACATTCAACTCTAAGGCATCTGCTCCCACATTCACCGCCACCTCAGCCGCCTTGGCGAACTCTTCAGATGAAAAGCCGTAAATGCTCACAATAATCGGAACTCCCGTTTCCTTTACTTCCCTCATCTCTTCACCAAAATGACTGACACCTGGGTTTGGAAGTCCCATGGCGTTAAGCAAGCCGCAGTCAACCTGAACCACAGTTGGGTTGGAATAACCCTCTCGTGGTTTCAGCCCCAACGATTTTGTAACAACGGCTCCAGCGCCAGCCTCAACTACCTTCCTCAAAGACGATCCCGTTAATCCGAGAACTCCGGCTGCCAGCATTGTGGGATTGGCAAGCTTCAGTCCAGCTATTTCTGTGGCAAGTCGCCTCGACATTTGAATCCTCCTCTTTTGCAGTAAAAGTTATCCACTGGCAAGATAAAGGTTAGGAAAGAGCACGCTGAGATGGCTCAATGATGGAGGGAAATGGATGAAAGCAACTATTGTAGAGTGCCTGATGGGCGTTTTTGGTTTTGGAGAAGCCAACAAACTTGTTGATCATGTTTTCTTCCCCAAGGATCCGCGGGAAATAGCGGAAAAGCTTGGAAAAGTCGAGGCTGGAAAGGTTATTGAAGAGATAGTTACCCTAGTGGAAAAGTTGCAAGGAAAAGGTTACACCACCTTCGTTTTTGAAAGCTCGAAAATTGCTCAAAACGCTCGCGAAAAGTTGAAAATTGAAGTGGATGTGGAGAAACCTTCGGAGGCCGGCGAGTTGCTTCGTGGAAACCTCGAGGAGTTTGCGGTGGACTTAGGGTTTGTAAAGCGGGCGGCGGAACTTCGTGAATGGATTCACAAGGTTTCTATGGAACTCACTAAGGCAAGAGTGAGAAAGGCTGTTGAAAAACGAGATTTGTTGGTGGTTCAAGCAATCCAAACCATCGACGACTTGGACAAGACACTAAACCTGTTTATGAGCAGGATACGCGAGTGGTATGGACTCCACTTTCCAGAATTAGATCGGCTTATAGACAAACACGAAACCTACGCACGTCTCATCGTTAATGTTGGAAGAAAGGACGATTTCACCGCTGAAAATTTAGAGAAAGAAGGATTACCAAAAGCAAAGGCCAACCAGATAGCCGAGATCGCAACCGCATCTATGGGAACCGACTTAAACGAAGGAGACATGGACCAAATACAAGCCATGTGCAAAAACACGCTTGAGCTTTACGATGTGCGGCAATCGCTAGAAAAGTATTTGGACTCAGCTATGGATGAAGTTGCCCCCAACACCCGAGCGTTAGCCGGTTCACTTTTAGGAGCTCGTCTCATAGCCCTTGCCGGTGGGCTAACCAATCTAGCTAAATTACCAGCAAGCACCGTTCAGGTTTTGGGCGCTGAAAAAGCCCTCTTTAGATCGCTTAGAACAGGAACTCGCCCTCCTAAACATGGAATAATCTTTCAGCATTCCCTTATCCACGAAGCGAAGCGTTGGCAGAGGGGGAAGGTTGCTCGAGCTCTGGCTGGAAAGCTGACCATAGCCGCTCGAATCGATGCCTTTAGCGGCAAGTATGCGGGAGACAAGTTGAAGGTTGACCTCGAAAAGAGAATTGAGGAGATTAAAGAAAAGTATGTGGAGCCTCCACCTCCCAAGAAGCCTGTAGTCAGGATACGTCCTAGGAGAGTGAAACGTGGCCGTAGACGTTAAACCGCATCCACGGTTTCCAGAAATCTACTGGGCCACTCTAGAAGATGGAGCTCGAAAATTAGCCACAAAAAACTTGGCTCCGGGAAAGAATGTGTATGGTGAGCGACTGGTCAGGTTCAAGATGGTGGAGTATAGACTTTGGGACCCTTACAGAAGCAAGTTTGCCGCCGCCCTTCTGAAGGGTTTAGAAACTGTTCCCATTCAGCCTGATCACAAGGTTTTGTATTTGGGAGCGGCTTCTGGAACAACGGCGAGTCATGTTTCTGACATTGTTGGGGAGGGGGGGCACGTTTATTGTGTAGAGTTTGCTTCTCGCTCCATCAGAGAGTTGGTTAACAACGTTTGTGCTTTTCGTTATAATATGTCGCCGATATTGGCTGATGCGAGACTGCCGGAAAGATACTCAACGCTGATGGGGAAGGTGGACGATATTTACTGCGACATAGCTCAGCCTGAGCAGGCTAGGGTTTTGGCGGACAACGCTGATTTGTTTCTCGTGAATGGTGGTTGGGTTATGTTAGCGATTAAGGCTCAGAGTATAGACGTTACGAAGGAGCCTTCTGAAATATATGAAAGAGAAATAAATACCCTGAAGGCTCGCGGATTCCAAGTTGAAGAAGTTGTTCACCTAGAACCCTACGACAAAGCGCATGTCATGATCGTGGCAAAGAAAGAGAAAACCTAATGCAGAACTAGTGGAATTTTGGAAAAAACATTGATTCCAACATTCTGCGGTTACTAGGATCGCGCGCGCATTTAAAGAAAAATAGGGGGAGTCTACGCAGAGGGAGAAAGGCGAACAAGCCGACTGTATGTTTATAAGAGACCCTCAGAATGGGTCATACATCTGAAGGGAAGATGATGAAAAGAGCGGAGATCCTCGAGGTCACCGAATCTATCCTAGAAAAAGCTGGCTTCCAACTATCCCAAAGATGCACCTCAAGACCAAGCTGCTTCGACCTCGCAGCCCATAGGAAAAAACAACTCGCCCTCATAAAGGTCTACGCCAACATCGGAAACGTCTCGGCCAAAGACGCCTCAGAACTTCAAAAAATCTCCGAATGCTTCTCCGCTACACGCCTCATCATTGGCGAAAAAACTCGTCGAAAACCCCTAGAAGACGACACCGTCTACTGTAGGTATAACATCTGCGCAATAACCACCAAAACCCTCGAAGATGTGGTCCTCCACAAAGTGCATCCTCTTGTAGAGGCTGGACCTGGAGGATACTACATTGAACTTGATGGAAATCTGATCAGGAAAAGGAGACAAGAACTGGAGTTTTCTGTTGGAAAGTTAGCAGAGATGCTGGGAATCTCTAGAAGAACCCTCTACGGCTATGAAAGAGGAATGGCCAAAGCCTCAGTGTCCACGGCCTACAAACTTGAATGGATTCTAGGAGTTCCGGTGGCGCAATTCATAGATATGTTTCAGTTCACTCCCAAAGGCACAGACTTCGCCACAGCTCGGCGCATAATCGTCAAACATCACTTGCTGCAAACGGTTTTCAGAAAGTTTACTCAATTCAAATTTAGAGTAGCCCACACAGGAAGAGCACCCTTCGACTTTATAGCCCAATGTTCCGAGAAAGAGTTAAAAATAATCGGCGGAGTCGCAGATAAAAAGGAGCGGAACGTAGATCAGAGGACAGAGGAAATCATAAGCGTCGGCAAGATTATCAACGCTCAGCCAGTTTTCATAACCGATGGAGAAAAAATTCCAAACAACAATAATATTCTCCTAGTCCACAGTGAGGATTTAGCAAAGATGCGGTGTCCAGAAGAGTTCATTGCACAACTCTAAATTACCCCCACTTGGCTCTCTGTCAGTCCTCCCAGCCTTTTCCCCGTTCTTTCGTAGTGAATTTGGATATGCGCAACATATGGAACTCCATCTTTTTCTATAAAATTTTTATTGAAGTATCTGAATTAGGCACAAAAGAAATTGGAAAATAACCCTTCTAACCCAGTTTCGTTTGTTCCGCCTCTGCCTCCCTTTTCAGTCTTTTAGCTGGCTTCCATGATTTCCGTACGAAATCTGGGTAAAACCCAAACGTTCTGATCCATTTTTCCAAAAATTTGATGGTGTTATGGTCGGTTGCGTAGCCGCAACCCATGTTTCCATATTTCTCCTGCAACGCAGAAAGTGCTCTATCACGTTCTACCTTAGCTATGATGGAGGCTGCAGAAACTATTGGATATTTTACATCTGCTTTGTGTTCCGATATTATTTGAACCTTGAAGGTGAGGTTTTCCGCAATGTGCTGTTTAAATCGGTCAGCTAACACATCTGAGGCGTCCACGTAGGCTACGTCGGGCTTAAGAATCTTTATCACCTTAGCCATTGTCTGAGCCTCCAAGCGATTCAGCTTGTGAAGCTTTTTTCCGGTTTCAACCACCCTGTCAATTTCAGCTGGGGACAACATTGCGACATGATACTTGAGGGCCAACTCCTTTATTTCTGCAGCAAGTTCTTCTCGCCTACGAGGTAAAAGGCGTTTAGAATCTTTCACGCCTAAATACATGAGCTTGGGTAAATCTTTCTCGTCAAGCAAGACGCCCGCGACGACGAGGGGACCAATAATTGGCCCGCGGCCAGCCTCATCAACTCCAGCTATTTGCATGCTAAAGACCTTCGCCAATCACCAACGAACGTATCAAGATAACTTTTGTAGAGACTGGACAACTTTGTCAATAATAAAATTATGGAGAGTCTCTCTGTTTTCATAGGTCACTTCAAAAATTTCCGCGTCTTCCCTCTTTTTGAGGCTGTTTACGAGAGAATTTCTTAGCCCAAAATGGATTGTCCCCAGTACAGGCTTGTCGCTTTCTGCAGCTTGGATAACTGCGTCTCTAAAGGCTGATGAAAAGAGTTCCATGGGTCCTATCTCGTCTACGATGATCATGTCTGCGCTTCTGATAGCGTCAAGAATGGAACTCACGCCTATGGCTTCAAGATCGGTTAAATTAACTCGATATTTGCTGATTTTGGGGCCCGTTGGCTGGTTTATGTGGGCCAACCATCCTCTCTGTCCGGTGGAGAAATCCATGATTTCAAAGCCCACGCGGACTCCTCCTTCACGAACCTCACGGCTAATCATGCCGCCAATTTTGTATCCCCTATTTTTTAGTCCGTTCACCGACCGAAGTAGAACGCTTGTTTTGCCAACGCCGGGCGGACCGGTCACGAATATTAGTCGTTTCAACGTGGACACCTTGTTGTTTATGGATTTTGTAATTATTCTATCTTTCAGCGATTCTTCATTCACTTCCGTTTAGATGACTTCTAATAATCCCAGTCTCATTATAAAAGCTTCAATATACTCAAGTAATTTAGGGGAAGTGAAGTTTGAACTTTAGTTTTCCTATAGAGACTGTGAAGGAAGGGCAGGTCAGTGTAGTGGTGCCCAAGCTTGCTACTTATGTGAAGGAGGCTTGTGAGTATGCTCCGTCTAAGGCGCCTGTATTCTACAATCCTGCCATGGAATTGAACAGGGATCTAGCGGTTTTGGCGATGCAGACTTGGCAAAAAAAGTTGGGGAGGGAGATTTCTGTTTGCGAACCCTTAACTGGCTGTGGGGTTCGAGGCATAAGGTTTGCGGTGGAAGTCGAAGGGGTTCGAAAGGTTTTTGTGAGCGATATTAACCCGGAGGCGGCTAAGCTTGCTCAGTTTAATGTTGAGCGCAACAAGCTGGCGAGTAGTGTTTTGGTTGCTAACGAAGATGCGAACCTTTTCTTGAGTCGATATGCAGCGCCTCGAAAGAGATTTGACTACATTGACATTGATCCCTTCGGTTCTCCCGTGCCCTATGTTGATGCTGCCCTAAGAGCTCTGCGTAACGGCGGCCTGCTTGCTCTGACCGCCACGGATATGGCTCCTTTGTGCGGAGTTCACCCTAACGCCTGTGTTCGAAAGTATGGTGGAAAACCCCTCCGAACTGAGTATTGCCACGAACTTGCTATTCGCCTCTTAGTTGGATGCTTAGCCATGATGGCTGCAAAGCATGAGATGAGCGTCGAAGTCTTGTTCAGCCACAGCACAGATCACTATATTCGAGTATACGCTGTTGTCCGCTACGGCGCGAGGCTAGCCGACAAGAGTGTTCGGATTATGGGATACGTTCTTCATTGTTTTTCATGTTTTCACAGGGAAGCATCTGTAGGGATAATTTCTCCTTTGAAGCGAGATTGCGCTGAGTGTGGGGCCAAGCTGAATGTCGCTGGTCCCTTATGGCTGGGCAGAATAGCGGATGAAAATTTTTGTTCCCTGATGAAGAGGGAGGCTGATGGACGAGGACTGAAACAAGAAAGAAGAATTCTTAGGTTGATATCTCTAGTTCAAGATGAGGCTGAGGCTCCTGCCACGTATTACGTGGTCGACAAAATCTGTGATAAACTAAATTTGTCCGTTCCGCCCTTAACGAAAGTCGTTGATGGCGTGAGAGGAGCGGGTTTTCAAGCTGCCTTAACCCATTTTAACAGTAGAGGCGTTAAAACGAACGCTCCAGCGAATGTAGTAAAAGAAGTCATAACCAAACTCGCGACTTAAATCGCGATAAGTTTTTGGCGTGGGATCAGCAATAACTAAAGTCTTTCACTTGATGTCAGCGCGAGTGTGGTGGATGTGATTGGTGAACTAGCAGCCTTAGCCGCCGCCTTTTGCTGGGCTATATCACCAGTCTTATATAAAATGGCATTAGCGAACGCAAAACCTATTCCAGCCAACGTTTCACGGAGTATATCAACAACCATCTTTCTCTTCGTTTATTTAGGAGCATCGGGAAAACTATGGAATTTAGTAACTTTGCGGGTGGATTCGTTGATTTTAGCGATTCTCAGCGGAGTTTTTGGTTTATGTTTAGGAGACACCATGTTCATGCTGAGTTTGGAGCTGATCGGCGTTTCTAAAACGGTGCCCATTGTCAGCGTGTATCCGATGTTTACAACTTTCTTTGCGGTTTTGTTCTTTAACGAACCCTTTACTTCCCTTCTTTTGCTGGGCACTGTGCTTATAATCGTGGGCATCTGCCTGGTCAGTCCGGAAAGGGCTAGTTCAAGTGACGTGACAAGTGGCGTCCTATTCAAGGGCGTCTTCATCTCTTTATCCACCGCCTTAGTGTGGTCACTGAGTATAATCTTCATGAACCAAGCGCTAGAGTTTTCTCAAATGGCTGCCTCTGATTCCGCTTTCGTTGTGAACACAGCTAGAATGGCGGCATCCACCTTGTTGTTCTTGGCGCTTTCTCCGTTTATTGATCGACGATTTCGTTTCATGAAACTGAAAAGAAAAACGTGGATTATTCTCGCCCTAGGTGGAATCGTAGGGTTAGTTTTCGGTTGGGTTTTGCTCGCTATAAGCCTTTCTTACACTGAAGCTTCCCGCGCAGTTCCCATTTCTTCGGTGTCTCCACTTTTTGCAACATTAATCGGAGCCCTTTTTCTGAAGGAAAAGGCTACCGTGAGAATTTTTGCGGGAGCTGTTTTGATCGTCTTGGGAATTTCTGTAATGTTTATATTCTAACGTCAAGTTGAAACAGTTAAAGTGCTTCCTTCACAAGTTCCGAGATGTCTTTCACGACAATTTTGTCTTCTGCGTCTAGAACCTTCACTGCGTCTTCCAGAGTTGATACACAGAACGGACAGGCTGTGGCTATAACCTCAACTCCAAGTTCAAGGGCTTCTTTAGCCCTGTTCACACAAGGTCGATTCTCAGGGGTTGCCTCCTCTGTCCAAATTCTTCCGGCTCCTCCGCCGCAGCAAAAGCTATTTTCTCGCGATCTCCCCATTTCAACGAGTTCTAAACCGGGTATCGCCTTCAATATTTCCCTCGGCTCATCATAGATACCGCTTCGCTTTCCCAAGAAGCAGGGATCGTGGTAGGTAACTTTCTTCTTAATCGCTTTGACGGGTCTAAGCCTTCCGTTCTTGAAGGCTTCGGAAATGAATTGAGTATAGTGCTGGACGTTAAGTCTGATGTCCGTGTAGGGCTTGTCGTTTTTGAAAGTATGGTAACAGTGCGGCGATATCGTCACAATTCTGTTAAAACCGTATTTTTTGAATAGAGAAGCATTATGTTCTGCAAGCATCTCGAACAAGCCTTTTTCGCCGAGTCTTAGTATATGATCCCCGCAACACCACTCTTCGTTTCCCAATGTTGCAAAGTCGACATCAATCTTTCTGAATATTTGAGCTATGGACTTAGCGATTTCTTGGTTCCTCGCATCGTAGGATGGCAAGCAGCCTACAAAGTATAGGACATCCGTCTTTCCAGTCGTTGGAAGTTCTTTAATTTCTAACCCACTACTCCACTCTGTTCTCTTCGCGGGAGACATACGCACAGGATTGTGATGCTTGAGAGCGCTGGTCAATACATCTTTAGCAGTCCTCGGCACAAGGATGCCTTCTTCAACTATGAGCCCGCGCTCGTTATCTAACACAGTCGCGCAGTCAATCTCTTTTGGACAACTTAATGTACAAGAACTGCATGAAGTGCAAAGCCATATAGTTTCAGACGCCGTTTTCAAACGTTCGCTCAACCCGTCATCGCGAGTATCTACGATAAACCTGTAGTTAGTAGTTAGGCTCGAAGGTCCAAGGAACTCCATGTCTATCGCAGCTGGACAAGAACCATAACACAAAGAACATTTTACGCAAATTGATTCATCCCAATATTTCTTAAGGTCATTTGGTGTTTGAACAAATTCAGTAGGCTTCCTAAGCTCTTCCTCAGCCCTTATCAAAATCGGCTTAATTTTCACAAACTTCTCAAAGAAGGAATTGAAATCGACCACTAGATCCTTTATGACTGGCAAATTGGGAAGAGGCTCAATTTCTAAGACACCCACTCCGAGTTGAAGTACCTGCGTATAACATGCCAAAATCGGTTTTCCATTAACTAAGATTCCGCAACTTCCGCATTGCCCCATTCTACATGAATGTCTAAAGGTGAGCGTCCCGTCTAGATTATCTTTTATGTAGAGGAGGGCGTCAAGTATAGTCATTCCCATAAGGGTAGGCACCTTATATGTAGATAGGTAACGTTCGTTACGTTCAGGATCGAAACGCCTTATCTTAAATTCGACAACTTTCTCTTTCTTAGAAACCATAATAACCCTCCTAGTAAGCTCTAGCGGAAGGAGGCCACTTGGTTATAGTAACCGGAATGTACTCAAGCCTCGGGCCCTCCTTCGTATGGTATGCTAGGGTGTGTTTTAACCAGTTCTCATCGTCACGCTTCGGATAGTCAAGCCTAGAATGAGCTCCTCTGGACTCTGTCCTAGCAAGGGCGCTGATTATTGTAACCTCGGCTAGGTCCAAGGTGAAGTCGAGTTGCAAGGCTGCTACAAGCCCGGTGTTAAAGGACCTACCTTCGTCTTCAATCTTTACGCTCTTGAACCTCTTCTTAAGCTGCCTTATTTCCTTCAAGGCACTCTGAAGTTCATCCTCCCTTCGGAATATCCAGACTTTATCGTTCATAATACGTCTCATCTCATCCCTCAGAACAGAAACTCTCTCATCTCCTTCACTTCCCAAAACTTGATCAAAGACTCTTCTCTCCTCAGCTAAGATTTTGTCTTGTGGAAGTTCTCGTGAATCCTTTGATAGGGCATATTTGGCAGCTTCTTCGCCAGCAACAAAGCCGAAAACTAGGCAATCAGACGTGGAATTCGTGCCGAGCCTGTTTGCTCCATGTATGCTCAAGCATGCGCCTTCGCCAGCGGCGTAAAGTCCTGAGGCTGGCGTTTCTGTCCTTATATTAGCATGGATTCCTCCCATTGAGTAGTGGGCCGCCGGCTTGATAGGTATAGGTTCCTCAACAGGATTTACTCCACCAAGCTTGATTGCAACATCATGTATGAGGGGTAACCTCTCCTTTATCTTCTCCTCACCCAAATGTCTAAGGTCTAAGGCTATGTAAGGACCGTAGGGACCATCTAATCCACGCCCTTCTTGAATCTCGGTTGTCTCTGCTCTGGCGATTATGTCTCGTGGAGCTAGCTCCATTTTTTCAGGGGCGTAGCGTTTCATAAAGCGCTCACCATCAGCGTTGATTAAATATCCCCCTTCACCACGAGCGCCCTCTGTTATCAGTACTCCTGAAGGAACAAGGCCTGTGGGATGAAATTGGATAAACTCCATATCTTTTAGGGGTACCCCAGCGCGATAAGCTATGGTCATCCCATCACCAGTCGCTGTGTGTGAGAATGTTGTAAACGCGTATATGCGCTCGCAGCCGCCAGTTGCCATTATGATGGCTTTGGCGCGTAGGGCATGCATTTCACCTGTCTTCAATTCTATAGCTGTTAAGCCCTTGGAGATGTTATTCTGAATAATGATGGATGTAGCGAACCACTCGTTATAGAACGTTATGTTCTCTTGCATTACGGCTCTTCCGTATAGTGTGTGCATTTCATGAAGCCCTGTCATATCAGCTGCGAAGCAAGCTCTCGGGAAGCTATGTCCGCCGAAGGGGCGTTGATTTATTTTTCCGTCTGGAGTTCTACTCCAAGGGCATCCCCAATGCTCTAATGTAATGACCTCTTTTGGGGCTTGTTTTACAAAGAATTCTGCAACATTTTGATCTGCTAGGAAATCCGAACCCTTAACCGTGTCCCAAGCGTGGAGATTGTAAGAGTCTCCTTCTCGTAGAGTGGCAGCTGTTCCGCCTTGGGCGCAAACAGAGTGCGAGCGTATAGGGTGAACTTTTGAAAGGATAGACACATCGATTTTGTTGCTGATCTCTGCAGCGGCGATAGCAGCCCTCAGGCCAGCTATACCGGCTCCAACAATAATTATGTCATGAGTTATCGTTTCCATCCATCTCACCTTTAGTGTGTACCGCATGACTCTTGTAAACCAATTCTAGCTTCGGATAGACTTAGGTCTATCGTCTTTTCTGTGACTGGCATTGAAGTTTGGTCATGCACCCAGCTTTTGATAAATCTTTAGCCTCTCCTCTTCTACTTTCTTTTGAACATCTTCAAAGAGGTTATTTCCATGGGCGTCGATGGCTACAGTTAATGGTCCGAAATCTTCAACTTCCAAAACCCACATGGCCTCTGGCATTCCTAGGTCATACCACTCCACACTTCTCACTTTCTTTATGGCCTTTGCCGCCAGAACTGCTGCTCCTCCAGTGAAAGCTCCGTAAACTGCTCCATACTTTTTCATAGCATTGGTGGTTTTCTTGCCCATGCCTCCCTTCCCTATCACCACCCGAACCTTGAAATTCTTGATGAATTCGTCTTCGAACAGATCCATACGCGTACTCGTTGTCGGACCAGCTGCCACCACCATCCATTTATCGTCATCCTTCTTTACGATTGGACCACAGTGAAAAACCGCTAATCCTTGCAGGTTGACGGGCAGCGCTTTTCCTTCTTTATGGAATTCCAGTGCTCTTCTGTGGGCTGCATCCCGAGCTGTAATCATGATTCCTGTAACGTAAATGACATCGTTCACCCTAAGTTTTCGTACCTTTTCCTCTGAGATTGGAGTCTTAAGTTTGTATATTGCCATTTTTCACACCACCTTGTGGGTTAAATATTCAATTTTTCCATCAGGGTAGATACGAGCTGAAGCCCTCCTTGCAGCCCAACATTGAACCGCCACCGCCACAGGATAGGACGCAGGATGTCTATGGGCGTAGTCAACCTTTACACCCAAAACCGTAAACTTGCCTCCCAGTCCCATCGGTCCAATTCCAGTGGAGTTTGCGGCTTCATACAGCTCTTTCTCAAGCTTGGCTAGGTTCGGATCAGGATTGGGCTGGTCTAAAGGTCTCAGCAAGGCCGCTTTCGCCAGTTTCATAGCAATATCCGCTCCTCCACCTACTGCAACGCCCAAGATGTTTGGGGGACAAGGCTTGGCGCCAGCGTTAATCACAGTGTCCACAACAAATTTCTTTAATCCGTTGACGCCTATGCCTGGGCTAAGCATGCCTAAGGCGCAAACGTTTTCGGATCCGCCTCCTTTGGGCATAACCGTAATTTCAAGGGTGTCTCCGGGCACGATCTCCCAGTTTATGAAAGGAATGAACCTTCCAGTGTTGTCTCCTGTATTTTTTTGGGTGAAGGGATCAACGGCGTTGGGGCGGAGGGGCACCTCTTTAGTAGCCCTCACTGTGGCGTTGCGGAGAGCTTTTTCAATTTTGTCTAAACCCTTTACTTGGCCACCCGCCTTCACGTAAAAGATGATGACGCCAGTGTCTTGACACATAGGGGTACGCGTTTTCTCAGCCAACTCCATATTGTCTAATATCGCTTTCAGCTGGGTTTTTCCCGCTTCGCTTTCCTCTTCACGACACGCCTGCTGGAGAGCCTTTTTCACGTCCTGCGGCAACTCTGTGACTGCCAGGTACAAGAGTTTGACGGCGACATCCTCTACACTATTTTTAGTTATCAATTTTTTCCCCCACGAAGAAGATATAATTTGAATTTCAAATTTTATACCTTTTACTGCTGTGGTCAAAAGCTAGATTAGTTTCAGTCTCCACTCATAGAATATTTTATCTGTTCCTTCGTTTAACTTAAATACGCACTACCCTAAAACTTCCAAATCGAGAATTGAGGCGCCGAAATGACTGAGGAGGTAGGCCTAGAAAAAAAGAAATACGAATGTCTGGAAGACCTTCCAGGCATAGGCCCAGCCATATCCCAGAAACTGCGGGAACTAGGATTCCACACTGTGGAGTCTCTAGCCACAGCAACAGCAAAAGAACTAGAACCAGCAGGCATAGGTGAAAAAAAGGCGCTAGAAGTCATCCGCAAAGCACGATCATCTATGGCAATCTCCTTCATCAGAGCAGACGAACTGCTAAAAATGCGTCAGACTGTCCTACGCCTAACAACGGGAAGTAAAATGCTGGATGAACTGCTGGGGGGAGGGCTCGAAACCCAAACCATCACAGAATTCTACGGGGAATATGGAAGCGGTAAAAGTCAAATGTGCCATCAGCTGTGCGTAAACGTGCAGTTACCTCCTGAACGAGGAGGATTGGGTGGCGCAGCCCTCTACATCGACACGGAAAATACTTTCAGAACCGAGCGCATCGTTCAAATGGCGCGGCATCTAGGCTTAGACCCAGAAGAGGTGGCTAAAAACATTATTTTTGCCGAGGCATACACCTCAGATCATCAGATGTTTCTCGTCGACAACGCAGATAAGGTTGTTAAGGAAAACGGCGTCCGCTTGATTATTGTGGATTCCTTGACTTCTCACTTTAGAAGCGAATATCTGGGCAGGGAAATGTTAGCTGAGAGACAGCAAAAACTTAACAAACACATGCACAAACTGATTCGGCTGGCTCGAGCCTTCAACGCCGTAGCGGTTGTAACAAACCAGGTCATGTCTAAGCCAGACGTTTTCTTCGGTAACGCCGTACATCCTGTGGGCGGTCACATAGTTGCCCACACCAGCCACACACGCATCTTCCTTAGAAAGTCCGCCCGCGGACCCGTAAGAATCGCACGTCTTGTTTCAAGTCCTTATCTGCCTGAAGGAGAAAGAATTTTCAACATTACTGAAAACGGGATAGAAGGCGTAACAGAAGAAGACAATCCGAGACGAAGGTAAAATGCCCATTTCAAGGGTCTTTGTAACTCGATTCTTTCAGCTCGCAACAAGAAGGCGATTCGCTGAGGCAGAACGAGTGCTCGAGCGAATAAAACTAAAAGTGCAGGAAACTGAATGGAACAGAGGATACTTTGAAGCCCTCAACGGTATACTCTTGACCCATAAATCAAACGACGAATACGCATTTCTCCAAAACCTAAACCTCAACAACGAAAATGAGTTAAAAAAATATCGACGAGAATTTTTGAAACAATCCAGAAACAAGATTCACGCAGATTATGACCGTGGCTTCTTCTCAGCTTGGGCAGATTACATGCGTATATCGATAAAAATGAGAGAAAACCCAGAAACATCCAAGTAACCCGTGAATTTTTGAGAGAAAACATATTTTAATAAGCCGTGCAAAAGAAGGTGCTAAGTGATAAAAATGGATGTTGATGACGTAAAAATTGGGACCATGAGCGCTTTTCTTCCTCCTTTCGATAGAGGCATCAACACAATCAAGAGAATTGAGGAAGCAGGATATGATTCTGCATGGTGGTTAGACCATTTAATGGGTTGGGTACCCGAATCAATATGGACTCCTGACATCGTTGAGTTAGCAGCGTACCAAGAAAATCCCCACGTGTTCTTTGAAACCCTCTGTACCATAGCTGTTGCAGCATGGAACACCAAAAAGATTCTCTTGGGACCAAGCGTTACTGAAACTTTTAGGAGACACCCAGCTATGCTCGCTCAGGCCTTTTTGACTCTAGATCACATATCTAAGGGGAGGGTGATTCTTGGAATCGGTGCAGGTGAAGGAGAAAACATCACACCCTATGGGATTGAATGGAACAAGCCGGTAAGCAGGCTGGAAGAATCCATCAAGATAATCCGGTTACTTTGGGAAAACGATAAAAAAGTTGATTTCGACGGAAAATTTTGGAAACTAAAGGACGCGGTCCTGGGTTTAGGGCCCTATGAGAAAGGAAAGTATCCTCCAATATGGATTGGGGCTCATAGACCTAAAATGCTTGAAATGACTGGGAGACTGGGTGACGGATGGTTGCCCGCGACTCCAGATGTCGACTTTTATAAGGAGGGCCTTGGAATCATAAGGGAATCTGCAAAAAAGGCTAGTCGAGATCCAGATGAGATAACTCCTGCCCTCTGGTCCTACGCTGTTTTAGATGAAGACCATGATGAATGTCTTAGGATGCTTGAAACACCGTTGGCAAAAAACTACATGTTGACTTTACCGAATGAGGTTTTTGAGCGCTATGGTATTCAGCATCCATTTGGTGAAAACTACTATGGACTCCTCGATTATGTTCCCACGAGGTACGATCGAAGGACAGTGCTGGACGCCTTAGAAAAGATTCCTAGGAAGATGTGTGAAGACCTATACTTACACGGTACCCCAGACGAAATAATAGGTCAAATAGAAAAGTTCGCCAAAGTCGGCATGAAACACATTGTGCTATGCAATATGACTTTCTTCTTCGATGTTCGCAAAGTGGGGAGTTCCTTTAGCTGCATGAAAAAAGTCGTGAAATACTTCAAGGGCTAGAGTACCTGTCTCAAAACAGATTTTCTCAATTTTGACTAGCGGAATATCAAGGTGTAGAACAAGACCCACGCAACGATCCATGTGAGGAAGTAGGCACCTATCCCCATTGTAAACATTTTAGACGGTTTTTCCACCTTGGCCATAAATTGCCATTTAAGAATGTAATATGTAATAAGGTAAACAAGTA
>Ga0224501_10001259_pt1 | contig 19652 bp, 21 predicted proteins | sample SF_Oct11_sed_USG_4_FD_169105 | JGI IMG/M metagenome (GOLD analysis project Ga0224501, IMG submission 169105) | Sediment microbial communities from San Francisco Bay, California, United States - SF_Oct11_sed_USGS_8_1 | ecosystem: Environmental > Aquatic > Marine > Sediment | place: USA...
CTTTTTTCACTGTTATGGCAAAGCTGTCAGGTTAGACACTTGTTTTTCTGTTGGTTATATTTTACCATGGAGCATCACGCTCCACCTCATACTGGGCCTTGTTTTTGTTTGAGCTAGGATTAAAGTGAGGAGCTCACACATTGTAACTAAGAAAGGGAGCGCGCTGTGTCCGGGATTCATATCCAGGCTCTCACGGTTTCTAGATTTAGTCTCGCGCGTTTAGATTATGCCATCTATTCAATAAACTGTGTAAAATTTATCCCCAACTGTATGGAAAGCAGTACTTTGTGTCCAGTAATGGTCATGCTTGTCTGGGACTGCACATTGCCTAATAATATAGGGCATTTCTACTGTGAATGGCTTACCTGGCATTGCTGTTATGAGTCAGTTGGCTGACTAGCCGCACTCATTCCAAGCCGGTCAATAACTCTTCTGCAGCTAGTTTGTAGTATGACTAGCCAACTAGGAAAACACTTTCAATGTGAATATGTGATGGCATTATGTTAATGTTTAAACTGGCTATTGTAATTGTGAATAGGGATTGTCAACATCTCAAAGCACCTATTCACCCGTAATAATAATAGCGCGCCTAACGAAACCCGCCCATCATTTCCCTAAACAATACTAGCCCAAAGAAAGGATGCTGTATAGAAGTGGGAAGCCTGTATTTATCTTTGGCTCAAGAGGATAATATTAGGAGCTAACGCAAGTTAGCTTGAGATTAAGTTACATGTAATTAGAATGATTTATACAGCATGCAGTTGTATTTCCAAAATTACATCTGAAAGTTTTTCATCATAATAACCTTTAACAAGGTTGACACAAAGATTAGACAAGAAGCAAATACATCCAAAATAAACGTAATTCATGCTATACCCAAAGCCTCATTAATCATGTGTCATTTGCTGAAATAAGGGAAATAATCTCTACCTGTCTGTCGCCTTGACAAATAAAAAATGAACAAAGACTATGTTACATTTGAAAATGTGACACAATCCTAAACTTATTTTATGGTTATTCCATGATGGTAGCAGAAGAATGCAATAAATCCTCACTGTGAATAAGAAGGGGTTCACCATGAATTGAGTATGACTCAACCATTGCCGGATCTATAGATCATTTTTAATCTGAGCATACACAACACTGTAGAAATTACGTTTTCTTTAATTCTCTGCCTATGTTTTTGTCACACCGCGGCTATGCCGATATGGCGGAGTACGCGCTGTTCGGGAACGGTATGATGCACTTTAAACGTCTCATAATACTGTGACTGGGAGAGAGACTTGAGAAAGTCGGTGAGATAGTCCTTTAGGTTAACCGAATAGAGTGGGTCATTCAGTACATCTGGGTCATCTTCCTCATCTAAAGAGAATATGGTGCGCTGTCACTGGGGGCTAAAATGGGCAGCCCAAAATACAGCGGAAATTATTCTCCGTATGACCTCTTCGCTATTATAGTAAAGCTACTAGGTCGGCTGGGTTCCTTGTTTGTTCACCCGTTACGGTTTAGCGTGGAGCACTGCGAGCGCGTCGGTATCCACACTCCATCTCATAGAGATGCTTTGCTTTGTGGGCTATAATTAATGTGAGAAGCTCATACCCACAATGGAAGCCAACCATGACCGGGAGTCAAACCTGGGATAGCACAATTGCGCGCAGAGATAGGGATGACAGTAATTGGCCAGTTTGGTGACTGAGTAGTAAGCGGACAGGGCTGGACTGGACTTGGCCAGTGTAATATAGCGAGAGGGTTTTTTCGGATAAGAGCATTCGAAAGAGACTTTCCGTAACATTTAAACAGAATTATAGATATCCTCCTTTGGACATCTCTAAATGCAACTAGTTATAGATTTCATCTCATAAATATATCTAAGACACTATCGAATGTGGGGAAGGCTCTCTGGGACCAAGGCTGTATAGAGACAGGGCTGTACGGGCCAGGGATGTACGACAGGGCTGTTAGGGGACAGAGCTGTACGAGGATAGGGTGTTTGGGTACCGCGCTGTATGGGCACCTGGGCTGTATAGAGACAGGGGTGTATGGGCCGGCCCTGCATGGGCCAGGGGTGTATGGGCCGGCCCTGCACGGGCCAGGGGTGTATTGGCCGGCCCTGCACGGGCCAGGGGTGTATGGGCCGGCCCTGCACGGGCCAGGGGTGTATGGGGACAGGGCTGTATGGGCACCTGGACTGTATGCGGACAGGACTCTGAAAGCACAGACTGACCTTCAAGTTCATCAATCAGGTCCACATTATCTACCAGATCAGAGAGAAGTCGATGGTCACCGTCTTCATCGGAGACATCATCATAACCTTCCTCATCAACCTACAGTGAAATCAATCAGGATTGTCAACTTGTCACAACCAATCAATGAAAATTCTTATCTTAATCACAGTGCACCACCACCGCTTTATATCAATCTATTCCCATATCAATGTATTGCTACCCATAGTGTGTTGAGCCTGAGAACTAGGCTGTTCAGTCTTTTATTACAAAAAAGCTAACAGGAGTAAAAATTAGCTGCAGTGTTGTCACCTCACAAACTGGTTACAATCAGTCAATCCATAGATTCAGAACATTTTCGTTGTCCGTTCTCAACATGTAGCATGTGATTTGTGGCCTTTTGGTAGGATAGGAGAGCATTGCTTTCACTCCAAGTTAGGATATTCCCCACTTTCACGCTTGCACAAACAGCTTTAGAGAAGAAGCCCAAGTTTCAATGATTGGAGCAAGATATGATAACATCATCTTGTTTTGTCTCTTTTATTAGTGGACCTCCACTATTTAATGTCGCGCTCCGAATTTGACAAGGAAGAAAGCGTAAAGTGGCGCACAAACCTGGAATCGAACCAAGTTCACCTGATAAAAAGCCGAATACGCGACCCACTAGCCACCGTTTCTCCCAGTCATATCAACCAAGCCCCCTTCCCAAGACCAATAGCATAGATTATTTCCAGTGCCATTGCAGGCCAGAATAGAAGGTCCATTACCTGACTGTGACCATTAGTTGGTACAGTTAAGAACTGAGCCTCCTCAAGTTGATGTGCCAGCTCATTGATCAGCAGTTTATAGATTTTAATGAGTATTGGTGTATCTGTATACTGCTGTTCCGCGGCTGCAACATAATTAATTTTTCCATTACAATATTTCACATAAGTTACCGGACATGTTATATAGCGTAGATTGTGAAAGGCCTATTCACCAAGGTTAAAATCAGAGTAGGGAGTAAGATATTGGAACTGAGATCGGGCCGCGATTCTCAAATTTACGGACGGACAATGAAAACTGATTATTGGTCGGTTTATATTTGGGAGGTTACTGGAGGAAGTCCCTCAGCGAATACGCAATCAATGAAAAATGTCTGGTTACATACGGGTCGACTCTTGGTTAAAAGATTTCTATTCCAAGTTTTTCCTTTTTTTGTGATTTCAATCGCCATGAAATCTCACAACGAGCGTGTTTTCTTTTCATATACATACTCAATGAAGTGAGGATGGCTGCAAGCCAATACTGACCTTTAGACTTTGAGCGTGTCCTTATAACACTGGACTGGGAAATCACCTCTTCCTTGAGGTAGATAGACTGTAGTCGAGAGTCATTAGCGTTAACAGCATGAAGAAGAAGGGTTGCCAGAGCCATGGCGCTAAAACAAAACATAGATATAATAACAATAATAAGTATTAGCAGCAATACTGTACGTTCATTAGGCAGAAGACACCCTTTTAATAAGTTCAGTAAATGTATGGTACGAACAAAATGCAATTGAAAGGTTTTAGTTCTTTATATTATTTCAATTTACTTTGGAATCAGCAGGTAAAGAGCTATCCCAGTGGTGCCTAGCCTACAACAATCGTAAATCATACAGTTCAAGGATTATAAATTCAATTTGTTGCGTTTTAGTACAAGGATTTTAGAAAGATTTTTTCAACAAAATTTAGGAAGAGTTCCATAGATAAATATCTAGATACACACAAATATACTTGAGACTGTAATTTTCCTGTTAGTTTGAAGGTTTCCGGATGTACTTACCCAACCTTTGTCTCATAAGCGCCGAAAAATATATGCTGCCGAGAACACCACTGGGTGAGCACAAAGTTAAGCGCCGGCGTTCCGTCTGGGCCTGGGGTGAGTGAGAGGAAGTCCAAGAGGGCGTCTACACGGAGGAGTATCAAACGGGCGAAGACTAGAATTAACTCCTACAAACCAAGAGACAGAAAGGAGAAACTAAACAGTCTTTTGAAACGAGAAATACGTGAATCAAACGGTCGAACTTGGTCTGTATTCGAAGTCCAATGATCCAGATGCGTATCTGCCACCGACCAATTATAAAGTCAACAGCAAACTGCGACTGTCATCAGGCAAATCGATTGAAACTACCAATGAGTGAATTGTGTAGCTGCCGCACCTGCCATTTGATGCCAGTCAGATTTGCGTCTGTATTTCAGGCGAAAAATACAAGCCCGAAAATTGATTAGTCAACTCTCCCCTACAGCTCCCTTAGTACAGGCATATTTTTGTAAGAGAAAGGTCTGGCGAATCCATGCACGGTTAGATTCACCAGACCACATTCGGCAGTCTGATCTCAGTATAAGAGGTAGAGGTGAAAAACTAAGATAGGATCATCTTGGTTCACATGGATAGCATCAATGAGTCAATGGCCTGTTTTCAGGATGGTCCCTGCTTACTTGTACGATGGTGAGAGTTTCAGTCTGTTGTAATTTACTGAGAACAGCTCTTAAAATAAGATCCAAATCACTGCCAATGGAATCACCTAAGACAAACAAACAACAACAGATTAATTCGCACAACGCAAAAGTGTGTTTCCAAATTCAACCCAATCTTAATACCAGCCAGATACCATAACAGTAGAGCAATTGCTGACTTGAGTCAGCTTCTCGGATTTACGTAAACATATACGTGTAAAAATAGCAACCAAGAAAAGATCCTAAGGCAATCAGACACGTCGTCGGAATAGCTGGAAAGACTCAATGGATAGGTATAATAAGAAAGCTTAGTGGTGGAGCGCTAGATTCACAGCAAAGAGACCCAGGGTTCAAATCCCGGCTAAGACGAGTTCCCGTTGTGAGTATAAGCTCCTCATTTCAATCCCAGCTCCGAACATAAACCAGCCTCACTATGAGATAGAGCGTTGGTACGCACCCGTTCCTGATGCTCAATGCTAAGCCGTGATTGGTAAAAAAACACAATAACCTGGCAGCTTCGTCACAACGGTAAGAGAAAACACGGCCGCGTGTTTTTTACTGCTGGTGGTCAAACCAATTAGTTTTTGCAGCTCAAAGTTGTCTTATTCTGTTTTCCAGTGTTTCCGCATTGTAATTCTTTTAGAATCAGCTAGTGTACACCACTACCATATGCCAAACTCAGTGGTACTAACCCGGAGATAAGCACTTGCCATAGAAAGTTTTCATGCAACAGTTTACTTGTAGCGCGTCTAATAGTCAAGCCTCTAACTGACAGTCATGGAATTTCATGCCTAATGACCGTTGCCTACTCAATTCTTTCACAGATTCAACAAGCCATGAGTTTCTTTGCCCGTAGCCATAGGGGCTCTATGTCCACCATTCGGCTGCTAGACCGAAAAAGTTTACACGGCAAGTACCTATCTTCAGGTTAGTACCACTGTGTTTGGCATGTGGTGGTGGTCTACGATCCGATACTAAAAGCACCACAATGCAGAAACATTAGCAAACAGATGGAATCAACTTTGAACTGTGAAAACCCATTGGTTTGACCACCAGTAGCAAAAAGGTCACAGCCGTTTTCAACTTTACCGACTATAATCCTCCTTGGGTTGGGCTTACCTAGCTTTGATATAAGCAGAGACAGCAACCTTCCCACGTACGCCGCACTATACTCGGGTGATTTGGGATCGAGTAATTTTGAGACAACTGATCCAATTATGGATAGACCCGTATTACCTGCAACAGGGTGAAAGTTTGTCAGTCACACGTCATTTACCAAGTTGCGGGATGGAGCGATGGCTTAAAATCAGGAGTCCCTGGTTCGAATTCCGGTTCGGGTATTGATTTGTTTCTCCCCTTTTAATTGGGATCGGAATGTTACTTTCTCCATGGGGCACACGGGTGCGAGCAAAACATCTCAGTAGGCCAACTCTGAATACCCATGGTGTTCATACAAAAGGAGAACCAAGGTGCGACAAAACTAGCTGCAATAATTGCTTGAGATGATCTCATATTGTGATTTGTTCTCCATCACTCTAGCAGTTATGTACTAAAACACTAAAAGCTAAGATGGCAACAAAGTGACGAACTGGCCAATCCCTTTGGTATCTGAATGTACCCTAATACAGCGATGCAGTAGCCACTTGAATTAGAAGATACTTTGAGATACATGTATGTATGCAACAGCTGTAAAAATGAGTATCATTATCTTTATAGCCTGGATGATAGTGATCCAGGTCATTCCGGCCATTGCATAGTCAGTCAATAGGGGCACATGTGGAGTAAACTGCTTACCTCTGTCATCACGCCAGTCAACAACCTGCTGAGCAGATTTGGAAATGAATGCGCGCAAACATTCTCCGCCATTCTACAAATAGACAGACTGGCGAGGCGATGACATAGCGGATAGCGCACTGGACCTATACGTTTGGAAGTCACCTTCATCTCAGTCTGATTCGAAGTGAGACGTTTGTCAAAGGAGGCCCACTTACAAAGTAACCTGCTGGCTGGGGGACATCTTGGACGATATCAAAAACAATCTGATAACAGTGATACGCTCCATATAAAAACAATCTGATAACATAGTGATGCACTCCGTATAAAAACAATTTGATAACATAGTGATGCACTCCGTATAAAAACAATCTGATAACAGTGATGCGCTCCATATAAAAACAATCTGATAACATAGTGATGCACTCCATATAAAAACAATCTGATAACATAGTGATGCACTCCGTATAAAAACAATCTGATAACATAGTGATGCACTCCGTATAGAAACAATCTGAAAACATAGTGGTGCGCTCCATATAAAAACAATCTGATAACATAGTGATGCACTCCGTATAAAAACTAATTTTGCCTTATTTGATGATCGACATACAGCGCCAAAACGAAATCTGTTTGTCTCTGGTCAAAGCCAACAAAGCGTTATATCTGCACAAATCAATGGAAATGGAAAAGTACTGACATCATAATGACATCAAGGACAGAAGAACAATAAGCATTTCTGTGCAAGATTTGAGAGGCACTATCACCTGCATAATGGAACTATTCTGCATGCAGTGTGAAGAGAAGTTCTTACCTGCATGATGGAGCTATCTTCAGTATCAATGGTAATATTAGCTATAACTGGGAAGATCGCCATCAGTTCATCACTCAGTGGTTCAGGACTGCCTCTCAGCAGTGACTCCAACATCTCCAGTGCTCCCTAGAACATCAAACGCTAACTATAACAACCAGATCGGATCAATGACATCAACTGGGTGGAGTATAATTTTTTCGTTTATTCGTGGATTTTGACATGAACTGCCGACTGGACTCGACTAAATAGAAACTCTGATTTTCATGTAACAAAAAAGGATGGGTGGATGGATGGAGGGTTGAAGGAAGGGATGGGATGGATGAATGGATGGGTAACTGTAGCCTATCAATACTCAAAATCCAAACAAGAGAGTTATTCAGCTGGCGGATTATCTACATCCCACTGACATTATTGATGGACAGAATGACTACGACTAACCGGTTGAAGAGTGCTGGGCAGCTTATCTGGCTGCCTCTGCTGGATAATACTGAGAAGAGTCGGCAGCATCTTTAGCTGAACGACATCTCCTCGTGCTGCCGCCACAGTCTTTATAATATTCTTACATGCCTCTATAATGTGTTGATCTGGAAACAGATATCGAAGATACAGCAAAGTTAACAGCGGGTGTAATAAGAAAAAAAAATGGATATGTACACTTGCCAACTGAATAAACTTACGGCTCGAGAATTGTGTTTGTCAAATCTAATCAAATCTTGCCGACTTGTGACTTGTTGGATAAAATGTACAACTCGTCGGTTCGGATTTTAGAAAACCAATGGACAAGAAGGACTGCGCTAGCATCAAAGGTGGCTAGACACGATCCTGCTCGGCCTTGAATGGCGGTGTAATAAGGGTCCCTACTCGTGCTAAATGGTCAATCACAGCCGGACCAGCCGAGCTTTAAGCCCAGCTGGACTCTACGTAACATCACAATGTTATGGCAATTACCATGGCCATTACATTAGGCCACATTCACCCGAGTCTCCCTGTATTACGTGTGGAGACAAATCATAACAAAACAAGTCACGTCCAACCGCCCGGCCTATTACCAACCATGACTATACTTCAGAAAGACTGCAGTGTAGAATGGCATCGACTTCTCGGCTATGCTTCCTGTAAACTCCTGATTTACCTGTAATAATTATCCATTGTGGAGTTGCGTTTCCGTATAGGTAAACGGCCCTGAATTGACGCCATTGGCCAGCAAATACAGACAGTTCTCATAAGTTCGTACGAAATTTCTTTAAACTCCCGTATGATGGTACCTGATACGCTTTCCTTTGCCTAGTTCAATCAAGTAAGTCTGCCGCAGTTTGTAGACAATCACCAATGTTACGACCGGATGCATTCATATATTTGCACCTAGATTGCGCATCGAGTTGCTCGTAATAACGATGCAAAGTGAACAATGTTTTCACTTAAGTGAACGGCTCATCGAGCGAGTCATACACATTGGTAGGTGGAATTGCTATAATTCCAGTTCGGTAGCGGGGCGCGCAACTCCGCAAACTATATATTCTCTTTTATTATTACTGATAACTTCAAGTAAGTCCTCCTCATCGCATCCCAACAGATACAGGCAAAAACTCACGCAACACATTTATCGGTTCCGGATACAGATACCTTCTCTATGGGGACACACAGACCTGTGTGAACTGAAAATCTCCTAATGACTCACCATGGGAAATAGTGACTCAAAGACTCAGTAGACTGATTTCTGCACTCCTGACAGCTGTTCTCTCATGTAAAGGTGAAATTACTTTTGTATCAGATGGTTACACTGACCTTTAAGAGTTCCTCTATGGCATCCAGGCATAACGCCAGCACCTCAGATGAGTAACCCTGAGCTATGGACATAACGCGTTCAAATAAAATCGGCAATACAGGCGTCAACGCATCCGGAGTCTTGGTCAGACCTTCACAGAAATGGAACGTAGCTCGGACAGCTGAGATACGAACGCAGGCAGGTTGGGCATCTGCTAATCCGGCAACAGTGGCCTCAAGAAACCTGCAATGAAGAGTGTTCGTTAGAGCGAGGTGGGGGTGAATGCGTAGTCGAATTAACCAGCGTCTGCAAACAGAAGGCATCTATTCACTTATTAGCTCCTTTCCTAGCAACATATAGGCTATTACATGACCCTGCTATGAAACAGGAGAAAAGTCCGCCATTTCGAAAGAGACACTTCTTTGCTTCGCAACCGGGTCGTTGCATCAAGGTCACATCGATGACCCATGTAGACGATGGGAGGGGGGACACAAACCTGTTGATAAGAACGGGCTGCATGGCGTGTGTATATCTGCTAGCCATCCACAGGCATCGTCCTGTAAGCAACGGTCGGCCTACAATATAGACCATGTTTAGAGAGAACCAATGACTTAGTGAGGAGCGCATTAGGCTTTGGGTAAGGTGACCAGGACTCAATTCCGAGTTTGTTGCGTTGTGTTTTCTACATCAACGGAGTGCACCGTTAACTAAAGAAGACCTACTCATAGAGTACCGGATATGACACGCAAACCATGGACTATTCTGAAAACAAGACATTGGCTTAGTGGTCCTATTCATGCAAAACAGGATGATCTGAGCCTTTACTCACCATCCTGTATAGTTATATCCTGGAGCACGACGTTATGCAAAAACTCCTCTATATTAAAATGAAGTTTACCCTCCGTAACGGCGCTAACCAACATTAGCCGGATGGCTCCCATTGTCAGGAACACTGCTTCGTGTATCTTCCACCTAGACGCAAAGATATCAGAACGTTCTAGCGGCATGCCAGGACAATAGTGTGGTGTAACTACACCAAGCCAGATGGGGACAAAGGACAGACAGTACAAAATAGGATAACTTTAAGACTTTCACTTCGCTCACTCTGATCGGGAGTGCGCTGGTTTGATTTTGTAAGATATGTGCGGGGATAGACTAACCAGCACGGAAGATTGGCCATCTTCTCTGTTTCAGCTTGTTTCAAGTGAGCCTGAACATTCTCTGCAAGCGCAACCAGTGCCTCATCCTCAAACTCCGATACAATCGCCTAGAAGTCACACGAAGAAAAACATCACAACGCATTAAGGTAGGTTCTGGGTGCGACTGCCCTTAGCCAATGTCCTCATGGGAAAGTGGCTGTTATGTACATTGTTTGATCCAGAAGTGCCCCACTATTGATATGTAGTGTAGTTTTTACATTAGATGAGTCTATTAGGCTTGTGCCTGTGCGCTTGGCATAATCTCACACGCCACATGTGGAACAATTCAAAGAGATAAATTAGGGAGCGGAAGAACCTTATCTGCAAGATACCCCATAACAAAGCTCAATAAAAGCTCCTTCCTATGAATGCCTTTTCAGCATGAGCTAACCGAAAGGGAAGCCTGCATATACCGAGATAGCTAAAAATAGAGCTTCTGTTTCAAGATCGAAGTAATCAAGGTAATGCTGATTTCAAATGGTCATGCTTTTGACCCGGGCTTTGACTCGGCCTAACATCAAAGGCTCCGTTCTTCCGCGGAGTCTGGCCGAGTAGCACGGGTAGGGACCCGTGCTACTCGGCCCGAGCCAAAAGCACGGCCGTTTGAAACCAGCATTAGAGTCGTAGTCATGCTGAGCTCCCACTGTGAGAATGAGTTCTGCCATCGCATAATTCCCATCTCCTACCGCTCCAACAACCCCCGGGCTTAGGAGGTTCGTTAAATAGGGTGGCCATGAGCCCGTGTAGCCAAGAAAGTCGTTAAATTAAAATTATCTTAGAACCGCAGTTCCTTCGGATTGATAGTGCAGGAGAGACTGCTCACCAGAAGTAAATCCTGAGCGGAAACGCGAACACTGTATGAAAAACTATCATCGTCCTCATCTTCTACAAACTGTGACGCCGACTGCGACCAGGCAACTTCCTACAATAGACAATAGAAATAGCGTGAAACGAAAAGACGTCAATAGATACGAATTTCTCAAAAAAGTGCAAAGACTATCAATCTTAGTAGGGATTTTTTTTGGGCCAAACAAAATGGTGTACCAACTTGCCTATCACGAGTAAGTATTCGCAAGTGGCCTCTGTGGCTTAGTAGCTAAAACACACAACTTGTCTACAGTGAGTTGTGGGTTCGAATCCCAGAAAATCCTATGGTGATGAGAGGGAAGGGCGTCGGACCATAATTCGCTCTTGAATGCTGAGAAAGTCTCTCTTTACCCGGGATACAAACTCCACGACCCCCTTCAAGTAATGTAAGCAGAAGCAAAAAAATCATAAGTGGTCCCTAACAGTGGATTTTGTAAGACTGAGCATTGTTACACCGATTTCAACACTTATAAATAATGTATTCTACCTGCTCCGCGGTGATTTGCATAAAGACTGTAATATAATAAAGCAGCTGCTGCACATTCTGTTTGATGATGGTGTGAAACTTTGGTTTGTCAACTAGAGCATGTATGAACTCAAACAGAGAGTAGATGAGTGACTCAGGGCCAATCACGGTACCTAAAATATCAAAAAAATACCAAATCCGATCAAAATACAACAAACACGATCGTTCTTAGATAACTCAGAGGCTCAACCATACCACTTCAATGACGAAGGGTTCTCGAGTAGATAATAAAGATTTCATCTCAAGCCCTCTGGTCACTGGCTTCGTTCGAACTACAGGGGCACTCGGCCAACCTTTTTAGCGAACCTCCTTAGCCCGAGGCCTGTTCCGGATTAGAAGAACAGAGGAATTTGTGAAAAATTCATAGGCACAATGTGAGACCTGGTCAGGGAGTACTGGTTGGCTGAAGTTTACGGAGGTGATAGCATGGCTTACCATCAGAATCCACCGGATCGTCAGCGAGATCCTCAGCATCAGTGGCCACGCTACTACGAACGTACGCTTCAGATGTGGTGACGAGGCAGCCCCATACAGTAGCAACTATAGACTGGAAGTGCTGGCCCATATGTGATGGTAGGTGCTTGACAAGTACAGTTAGAGCCTTCATTGCCTTCAGACAAAAACAGGGTATTTTAACATTTCACGAAACAGAACCACATTCTTTCATCAAAGATTGGACTTTTTTCGGGCAGTAATTACCTACGCTATCTCCCTTCTCTAATGAGGTTATAGTTCCAATCGGAGTACTTCCCTAGTCCTATATATTTGGAGGTTGCTAAATCTACATGATATGTTGGGTAGAGGGATGAATGATCTGAAAGAAGAAAATGGGTACTGAAACACTGGTTTGATACACGTAGTTACCCGGTGGGAGTTGTAGGGGAGGATAACTCTGACAAAAAGAGCTCCTCATGGTAAACAAATGCTGACCTCTGTTTTGATTCCCGTGTCGGTGACTGATAGATCTTTAGACTGTAGTGCTTCGAGAAAAGCTTCGATAAACTTGGGCAGAACAGGAAGTAACAGCTCCTTTATATAATTCTGCAATGATGGCAAGGCTCGCATTAACAATTTATAACCTGTGGATGAAAACAGCTAGGGAAGATTGACAAAGGGAAAATGTGGTCACTTGCTTGAAACAGACTCAAACATGCGAAAAGGTTTGATCTCATCTTTTAGATTAAATCAGAACTATGTTAGTTGTTATGCTATGTTTCCTGGGAGGGACCTGTTCAGCCCAATCTGGGTAGAGCGTTCAACAGAGACATCAACTACCCAGAGAGGAAGTAGTGTTTGACTTTGTAAGCTTACCTTATCCATTTGTGATAGTTCTATGATTACATCTGTGCATGTGATAAAGACGGTGATGGCGCGTGATCGAGAACGATTGCTGTACTGTCCCGTCGTGACAAAGATTCTATACAGTTCAGGCAGAATCACTGGGGCCACTTTCACCATTTGTGTATCAATGATCTCACGTGTGAACTCTTCAATTCAATAAGGAAAAGCTCAAACCAGAGCAATGAGCAAAGAAAAGGGGAACTAGAATAAAGGGTCTGCCAGACGATGGCGAATTTGCGATATATTCTAATCACAATAAATTTTTGTTCGCCACCCGAGCACGATCACTATTCGCAAACTACTAAACATTTTCTGAGGTCACATGACCACGGCCAATGAAACAGTGTAATCTGTGCCATACCGAGGTTCTATTTTTGGTTGGACAGTTATTAGAAATCGAGCGTGGGAATTTTGTTCGTAGTCAGATTCAAATAGACTCCAATCACAGGTAAATTCGGCCAGATTTCATTTTATAATCGCCGCTGATGCTGGCTCAAATAAAGTTAGTCAGATGTAGTTGGCAATTCCGATTTCTTACATATTTAGTAACCTTCAGATTTCCACGGGCTATAAAAGTGATTGAGCCAATCAGCGGGTACATTGTAAGCATGATTTGCGATTTTCTTCAACATGCTAGAACTGCCCTTTTTGTGCAAAACAACTTCCGCAAATGCGCTGAGCGATTTTTTGCGCAACATTATTCGCAAAATCTTTGCTCTTTTTCAGCGAATTCGTCATCATGTGGCAGGCCCTTTAGTACCTCCGCTACACCATCTTCAGAATAACAACTTGGTAGAACTGCGCAATATTTTCAGAGTCCGTAAGCTACCAGAGAGCTTGAATGCTACGATTGAGTTGATCAATCCTGCTAAAGATCGCCACCAATATGGGGAGAGTCGGCCACTTTTTCAAATGTTTCCGTCAGAGTACAAGGTCATATTTTGGTTTGTTGTAGGGGTCTAGCGCTAGCTAAAAAGCCGTTTCTTTTAGCATTTGGAAAATATTTTGGCTCTAGTGCGCAGCGCAATGTTTACAGGCTTCGATTGAAGGGCATACGGTCACCGATAGCACAACTCCAAACAATTTCTTCACTGCGCATCATTCAAAACATACTCACCGACCAGGCAGGATAGATTAACACAATATAAGAATGTGAATGAATTGTCCGCACTGACTAATGAATATATTATTTTTGTGTGGTGAGCAGTCCATCTTTCAAATTCAGCCTGAAGGCCTTAGCAAGCAGTAGGAAAAAAATATTATCGCTAGTCTACTGCATGGTTTATTGCACACCTCTTGATTGCTAAAGCTGCCCTAACAGCTGTCTTACTTATGCGGAAAAAACCAGGTGCCATTTCCAAACAAAACATAATAAGCTGAAAATGTGATAACTATTGGTTAAAGTAAAAAATTTAACTTGAGGGTACTGTTACAGGTTAGATACAGAATAGGGGCCGCAGCCCATCAAGTCGCGGTAGATATGTGTATGCCGTATGTGTAGTTTTGCCAATTCCCTTGGGAGAAAGGTGCCTTGAAGCGTGGAAATGGGACATTGAACATTCATGAGGAGAAAATGTAGCGGGGGAACATTGAACATCCAAAGTACGCCTGCCCAATATACTTTGAGATCACATCCCCCAAATTTGGCCGAGTTTTAGACGACGCAGCAAACAAACCAAAATGGTGGTCAACAGTGTGATGGATACGCACCCGTGAGAACCCTCATGCTGCCGTGAACAGCGTGTGGGTTACCGCTCGTTAGGGCCTGCATGAGCACATCAAACAATTCTGGCCAGTCTTCCGGCCAGTCCCAATGAGCAATGGAGGATATAACATAAGCGACAGTGGAACGAACGCGACTACTTGGCTCAGTCAGACCCAGAGGGATCACAGAACGCACAGCCGCCTTAACCTACAAATAAAATAGACATGACTCCCGTATGTCTGATAATAGACATGACTCCCGTATGTCTGATAATAGACATGACTCCCGTATGTCTGATAATAGACATGACTCCCGTATGTCTGATAATAGACATGACTCCCATATGTCTGATAATAGGTCTATTCACCTAATTTAAGTCAGTCACAATCCAAAAATTTCAGTTGCAATCACGCGAACAACACGGTCGCAGTCAGAACACTTAAGAATATTTCAAACACAACAGAGTTAGAGTGGGTTAGAGTCGAACGATCGAACATGATACGTTATCCCAACGTAGTAATAAAGTCTCTTTGCAGTAACATTTACCTAAATTACCAGGATAACGCATACTTTCAATCGCGAAATTCTGTTCGCATGATTTCGGTCCCAGACCGTGACCGAAGATGCTTTTTTAAATCCAATTTTTAGTCGCACTCTTGACCAATTTAGCAGATATCACGACCGAAATCCGAGTCGTGAAAAAAACGATCACGCAAATGCACCTAATACCTGTGATGAAGTACATGTAGGCATGTCAATAGTGGTTCTGTTATATGACTGCTATATGTTGAGATGGCTTTAGATGTTCTCGAAGTATGGTTTAGTATGGAGCACTACCAGCGGTTCGGTACCAATGCTCCACCTAATAGTGAGGACCTCGTACTCATGCCGGGAGCCGGCCATTACCAGGATTCAAACCAAGACTCTCACAGTTGTAAACGCTCGCTCCACCACTGAGCTGTCCTTCTCTCCCTTACTTGTTATTTGATCCTTAACTTGTGAATCCCTCCACAGTTAGTCTCAGCCTAAACTCACATATCCCATCAGCAAGATCAAATCTCAAGAATGGTTATATTTGGGTTGATAAACTGAACTTACATGGTTGGTGACTTCAGGGGGAGTAAATTTCTCCGAATGGATTGACCAATGTGTGTCCACATACTGCTTCAGCAGGACAGCAGCAAGCTGCCTACGAGCGGGTGACTCATTAGGGTCCACAGTTATCTCAGCCAAAATCGTACCATATTCTAGAATAAAAATGGATATGGTTAGGTGAAAAGTAAAATATATGCGTGTCAGCATCCTTGAAGAGGCACAATGACATGAGGAAGCTCAGTAACTATTACAACCAATCATTGACTGTCAACTTTCCATAATAACCTACTCAAGAGAGTCATCCTATCCCACGAAATAAATATCAGAGTCGGAGCAACTCACCCAGTCACCAAATACAACAACGATTCTTAGCAGAACACTCATTCACATAACTTAGGACAGTGGTGTGCATATAGAGTTAACTTCAGTCTATCTCTATGGAATGTCAGTATAGTGTGCCGAATGACACAAGCTACGGTCTCAGTCAGCCATGCTCCCAGGCAGGCAGCCAATCGCCTTGCCGGCAACGGTCCATGAGACTGTGCTTGTGAGTGATTGATTGAGTCGTGAATGTGATTGTTACTGTTGGTGAAATAATAACATTCAGTCTCACATTCTATCCAGAGTCCCTATATTTAGCCTATAAACAATCACTGTTTGACAAGTTACTTGCACTAACACACTACAGAGTGAGTAGAGCAACACCGACTGAAAAAAAACTAACAGTAACAGTAGCCTGTAGGCGTAGCACCATACAAGTTACAGTAGACTACGCCGAGTCACTCACCCTGTTTGTTTCCATTAATGTTACTGTTAGTTACTAAGTTAGTTAGTATCACTGTAGAGTGTAGTCTACAGTGATACTAAGTAACTAAGTGTACTAACTAACACAGTAGTGAGTAGAGTGGAACAATCAAGCTTTTAACTAACAATAACATTTAAATCAATAAATGATTACTAAGTTCAACTGAGAAACAGGATGAGTGACTTACACTTACTCTTCAGTGTAGCTTACAGTCAGTGGGTAACTCACTGACTAAGAGTAAGAGTAAGACTAAGCACTAGACTAAGTCTAACTCATTCAGTCACAGTCAAGGACACACTCACACAGTCAGAGTCACTCACTGAGTCACTCACCTCAGTCAGTGACTGGGAGTCATTCACAGTCACACTCAGTCACTCACACTCAGTCAATCTCACTCAGTCACTGACAGTGACTCTGACTGAGTCAGTGACTCACACTCACAGAGTGACAGACTCAATTGTAAAAACCAAAAGCAATACTACATCATGTTAAGCAGAGATCGCGGGATTAAAAGCACCTTCTGTGAGCTCTAACGCCTTTAGTCGGTCTTCACCACTTCGCCCAGAAGCTTTATTAGGTTCAAGGGCGTCATCCAGGCAGTCAAAGACAGCGGATCTCACAGAGACCAGGTGAGACATTTTCTGCTTCAACTTTGTGGCGCCCTTGAGAGGTCACGCACGCTTTGACCCCTGACACGGCGTTTGATTGGGCGATTGAAACACGAAAGAGGGGAAAACCCCATACACAAAATTTGTCCCGGATTAGCCTACCAGCAACGGACTGCACAGGGTTGCGAGTTTCCCCAAAGAAATCTGGCTACTTGGCCGCAGTTAGATCAAACATATTGCGAGTTTTGGTGAATGGCCCAGCAGTGCGGATCAAATTAAAGGATACAACTTTAGATCAAACCACAGGACATCGGTCATAATATTTTGTCACTATTTGGAACTGGGTCGATGCAGTAGCGGTGCTAATTTGCATTGAAATTCATAAGGGGAAAATTGCTTGTTGATCATGCAATGAAACTCCACACTTTTCCAATTACATGTATATTGCAAGGAAGCACGTAGCACCCCCAATGGGTATTAGAAGATCTACAGCATACATTGTGTGAGCAACAGATTCCGTTGTTGGGAGTTGCAGTAACTGCTTTGGAGTTCATCATGATAGGTGGCCCCAGAGGAGCCACGCAGTTACCCTATAGTATCATATAACCATACGACCATGGCGACAGCATAAGAAGAGTATTGTGGGAGTAGGTACCTTTATTGTGGCATAATGTTATGTGTTGTATTATAGTTCGGTACTACCATTCGAATGGCCAGCTGCGACGATACAAACGGGTAGGAATGTGCAGCGAGGATACCCCGCGACTTACGCGCAAAGTCTGACCTCAGCGCGGCAGCCATGACATGAGCCCGGAGCCGATAAAGCTTCATTTATGATTGGGCACATAGTGGTAATCACTTCAAACATTGAAAAGTTAGCGATATCTATAGACACAGCTCTCCTAACACCACTTCCGGATGCAAAATTTTTCGCTCTAAATTTATACAGAGAGTAGTAAATAAATACAAAACTTGGGCAGCCGCGCTGTATGTTGGTAGCGGCGCCGTTCACAGTCTAGTAACATATATAGGCGATGTAATGGCTGTATGTATGGCTAGAATATGCCTGCCATGAATTAGTGTTATTTAGTGTCAGTGTATGCGATTGGTCTCAAAGGAGTGCACACTTTCCACCTCTCTTCTTCTTCTTCACCTGCAATGCTGCCTGTGTGGCAGTCTCAAACACCTCTCGCACACCATCTTTAGTTTTCGCCGAGCATTCCATGTATCCATAAGCACCTGCCAAGCGAAAAGAAATACTTGTACATGTGTGTATAGAGACCGATATGAACAACCCGATCAAACCCAATATGCAAAATCATGCATAATTTCCCATAAAAAACTTAACCTCAACCTGTTACCAAGGTAGTAGGCCAAGCTTTACGGGCATATGGGACTCAGCCAAGCATGAACCTGTCTGGTCTGCAGCAACTCCGGCAGGATGAACTCAAAGGTAGGGTGGATAAACCACCCAATGTTTATACAGGATGTGTCATCTGTTTATAAACCCTCCAGTTAGTCATGGATAACCTGAAGTCGAAATTCCAGAGATTGTTCTGGAAACTAATCAGAGGCGGAAGATGACACTAGAAAGCCTGGAAACAGCCCTAAAAAATGTTCATACCCCGTCAGAAATTCACCTGATGCAGAAGAGCCTGCAAACTTGCCACTCACCTATGTTCTCTGCCATGGCTCTGCCCTGCTCGTGCTTGACTGGCTCCTGTTTCATCTTCTGCAGTTCGCGAATCGTCTGTGGGTCATTCCTGAGGTCTTTCTTGTTGCCGACGAGGATGATAGGCACATTGGGACAGAAGTGGCGCACCTAAACAGAGTGATAAGCCGTCTCAGCCTAAGCTACTAGCTTTGTCAAAATAGGAGATAATAGAATTATCCTCAATGATGCAAAAAACAGGAAATGTGATCCAGATAATAACAGCCACAGAACTTTATGACCAACCACTCACTGATAGGGTCATCATCGAGTGGTTTTATCTACAGCTCAATTGGCAAAAAGGGCGGACTGCGAGATTTTCAAATAAACCATCAGCTTATTTAACCATCACAAAGTAAAATTGTGGAATTCAGCAGTGAGTCCACTCTGACCAGCCTGACAGGTGATGAAGTGAGCTCTATCGTCATTTAGCTAAAACTCTCACAAACAAGCCGACATTCCATTGGAATTTATTATGACAGGAGAGAGCTATCATCACACTGTGAGGAATGTAGGTGCTATCATCTCACTACTAAGGCCCAACTCACAATCTTCAAAGGGCCCCTCAGTCGCCCTAAATACATGTCCCCATTGGAAACCATAATATGGTTAATCAAACCACCAATCAAATACACAACTCATAAAAACAGTTGTTGAGAAAGTAGTCATCAGTTAAATTGTTCAACTGTGTCCACAAAATACTTACCTCGGGAGTCCACTTTTCCGGGATATTCTCTAGGG
>Ga0224501_10001261_pt1 | contig 19651 bp, 11 predicted proteins | sample SF_Oct11_sed_USG_4_FD_169105 | JGI IMG/M metagenome (GOLD analysis project Ga0224501, IMG submission 169105) | Sediment microbial communities from San Francisco Bay, California, United States - SF_Oct11_sed_USGS_8_1 | ecosystem: Environmental > Aquatic > Marine > Sediment | place: USA...
AGCTGGGAAGCCTGACTGGTTCTTGCTCTCCTAGCTGGGAAGCCTGACTGGTTCTTGCTCTCCTAGCTGGGAAGCCGGACTGGTTCTTGCTCTCCTAGCTGGGAAGCCGGACTGGTTCTTGCTCTCATTTATGAATGTGCCTGCATAACATGCACCGTTTGGCTATCTAAAGGGCCTATCCATTCTGCCCCTCTGCTGAGTAGTCTTGTACAAAATATGTATCTATGTGGGAAACACACAGTCTCAGAGTTTTCTCCACTTGTAGATAAGGGACCGGCCGTTCTCTATGAGGAGGTAGTAAAGGTGCGACCCTTCGCCCATCGTTGTTTAGTACTAGTTGGTGCTCAGGGCATCGGCCGACGCAGCATCAAGAACCGTCTCATTCAGATGGTACCGAATGAGTTTGGCGCTCCAATTCCCAACACGTCGCGACCGATGAAGGAAGGCGAGATCGCGGGTCGTAACTATCACTTCCTGTCTCGAGATGAGATGGACGTTGACATTAAGAATGGCAAGTACCTGGAGTACGGCGAGCTGCGAGGTAACTACTATGGCACGTCATTACAAGCCCTGCAGAGTGTCATCGATTCTCGTCGAACCTGCATCGTCGACCCGAAATCAGCGGTAAGTCTTCCCTTTCTCACAACGCCCCGCCTAGTGCAATTCACCAATAATCAGTAATCTCTAACTACTAACACGGTCTACCCGAATAATCCTATCGGGTCAGTTTCAGCGCACTTAGAGAATGAGAATACGGGTCACAATGAAAACTACAGGTTTATTTATACTGATCTCTGTGCGGAAACCTTCCTTTAGGAGCAATTCAGCAGTTATCTATTTACTGTTAGCAATGAAACCCCCTCCCCCCATAATACCGTAATCCGCGTCTGTGATCCTCCTACCGAGTCACTAAGTCTGCTTATCTTCTCTATCTCCCCATAATCCCTCACTGACCCTGTCGGAATTTATCATTGAGATTTATACATGCCCATCTTTTTTGTGACCCTGTGCGAGAGAGAGAGAGAGAGAGAGACAGCTGGTTACAGTGGTATTTAGTTGGTAGTGGCCATATTCTTCGCAATGGCGGGTAAAACGACTCTCGGGTCTGATCTGTTTACTATAGGTGATCCTGAAGTTGCGGACGATAGACTGGATGCCGTATGTGGTTTTCCTGAAGCCGACTGACGCTGACTCGCTGAGACAGATGAACCTACAGGCCATCGATGCCGGAGTTGACACTCAACGGAAAACGGTAAGTCAGCGAGTCTGCGGTCACGTCTTTAGAAACAATTAACGCGAGGCACTTTCTGCTCCTGTAGTGACTACACCAAACCCTCAATTTAAAGGGCATGCCAATATAAAAGGGGTGCTATGATGATCCCGTCCCGTATGGTGATCCCGCGATCCCGTCTGTTACAAAATGGTAGCCTCTAAGAGTCAAAGATCTAATTGATGACTAGGTTTTTGATGCTCCAACCAATAGTTTTTAATTAAATGAAGTTGCACAATACTTAGGAGTAATGGCAGCCCGATGTTACTAAGGAAATATAAATATTCTGACTTTGGACGAGAATGTGCCGCTGAATGTTGTAATCCTGGTTGTGATATTAGTCAGAGCTAGTGCTCATATCCGATTTCCTTACTCAATAATACACTTCACTTATCAAATGTGACAACTCATCATTAACCGCTATCCGGAGGTGAGAGGCGGAGGTGAGAGCTAAGAGTGGTTAGATATACTGTTTGTATAGGTAAGGCCGTAGGTGTTCGTCAATAACATCTTATCTACTCGTTGCTCATATTCAAACCCTCTGCAGTGGTGAACAACATCTCAGGCGAACCGGTGGCCGAGTGAGTCGGTTACCGAGCGGGTCGGTGGCCGAGCGAGTCGTTTTTCAAGCGGTTCGGTGGCCGAGCGATGAGCTGGTGTTAGGGTCCTGGTGTTGTAGTGTTGGTTTTCCCCTTTTGTTTTGATGGTGAATGGAGTTGTCTGCTTTATAACTTGACTTCTCAATGGCGCTTCCTGCTTGGCAGGTTACCCTAGCAATGAATTACAAGCTATATAAACTATGCAGGGGATCGTCAAACCATACTGGAAATCAAGCCAGAAACCCCTAGTTCCCTGTCCACTCAGTGACATGTCATTGGCCCACTGATTACCCTCTCAGTCACTACGGCATGTAGCTAGTAGTTAAAGTTGGTTAGTTAGATTGATCTCATGACTCAGGATTGGGTACTGCAGTCAGTGATCTGTCTCTTTGATGTCATTAGTAGACCCAATGAACCATGTCGTTAATACTTGTGATCAGAAAACGATACCGTTTGGACGGTTAAGGGAATGGCGTCGGGATCATCCGGTGTCTATGAGAATCTTTTACTCCCCCTTTCCCTGACGACTGGGCAGTCGACTCACCATGAATTATCTAGGTTGAAGCGAATTCATTCAAAAACCAGACAACATCTTAATACTATAAATTGACTCCTTACTCAATTGAGAGTACAATTCATAGCTGGAACCTAGCATCTGAATGCAGCTAGCACCGGTCATTCGTGCCTCCTTTACGCCTTCCTTACCGGTCGAGATCCGTCCGCTTATAGCTCAGTGGCTAGTTTCACGGACACTGCTCGCTTCATTCGCTTGTCTACCTACGTGGAGTTAGGAGCCCACACAAACCTCCAGCCGTATAGTTGGTGTACTCCAGAGGCACTTTCAGGCTGTATATCGGTGGTATATTCTCACAGTGAGTTATCACTTCCTGGCTAGTAACTAGTCACTGTGACACACAGTCCTCTCCTTATAGTCCTTACTGCCATGTTTCTGTTTTAGGAGGATGAGATTCGGCGAATTCTGGATGAGACGTCGCGAATTAACAAAGAGTACTCGTATGTCTGTGACACGATCATTCCTTACACGTCATTCGACATAACCTGTGAGAAAATTTTAGAACAGTTTGAGCGAGCCAACACGTCGCCCCAGTGGGTGCCGGCTAGCTGGGTAAGGAAACAGTCCGCTAATCACTGGGCAACCAGTCACCAACTTAGACAATCGGCCACATTGTACTTACTCAACTGCTTAGACATGATGTCCATACATGTGTTAGTAATCCTATTTGGATGATCTACAGCCCTATTGAATTTCTTCACTGCCCGTTTTTCGCCCCTCTGGAGATTGGGGCACGTCAGAAGGCACCTTTATCATTTAAATGCGCATCTTCTACCCCCTGTCCCCCCTCTATAAGTTAGGATCAGTTAGAATGTTTATAGATAGGTCAGGTAGAGCGCCTGATCACAGATGATCCTGTGTACCGGGACACAGTAAAAGTGGTTTTTGTCAGGCTGGTCCTCATTAAACAATGACCCGAAAAGAGCCTAATGATGTCCTCTGCCAGGAATGAATCATCCTTTAGAACTTACACAATAAACAACACAGTCTGTTTCCGGCGGCGGCGCAAGTACACCAGTCGGTTTGTGAATGGCTGGATTAAATCTATGGATCATATAACTGTTCAGCCAACCGAACAAAAACTATAATAAATCGTTGGTACGACTCTTGTAATGTTGTAATCATTTGTTGGTAGTGTCAGCTTAAAAGATCATCGATCAGGTTGAAGCCTTTACGTTGAGAGACGCCCTTTTGTGTAACTGATAAGTGGCGGTGATTTGTTCGCCGTCAAATGACTGCTTCACTTCTTGTCATATTATCTTGAGCTGTAGCAGATTTTCAAATGAATCATCTTTTAACACAAATGTTTCGTAAACACCCCCTGCCTCATACCTGGGTAAATATTTTGTGTACATGCCTCTAAATGATACATCAGGTATCCAGTTTAATTCCCCCAACACCCAGCGACGGGTGGTGGTCTTTTCTCTATGGGCCCACCATCTATCACAAACTAATGGCTCTGTGTGAATACACTGGATGAGGGGGTGGGTGCAGAGGTTCATGGCCTGAAGTTTCTGTTTAGACACCGCATAGTGTTTTTCACCAGTTATCAAATTTGAATTGTGTTGTTTAAAAGGGTTACGCCACAATCGAGGGTAGATGTACTTTCGAAGTTGTGTTCCCCTCTCCCATCTTCATAGCCATTCTTTAAATCTAATTTGTGACAACACATAACCTGTTTTAAGTTTCCAGTCTTCATTATTTATCATAAACCCGGCCTGGACTGTTTACAAGGACTTGCGATCTTGATTTGCGCTCTGTTTTTCCTTCTCATTTTTCATTGCTGTTTTTTTCATGAACCTTGATGTAAAAATGACCCCCTGGTCTTATTAAGTTATCCATGTAAAATAAAATTATCCTATCCTACAAGGGGGCGACTAGTCCATTGCAGCAATAGCGAGTGGTCTTTTTCCAAAAAGCGAATATCGGTCATTCGAATAACTACGGCCCGAATGGTCCAAATAGAAAGAAAATGGGATTTAATTACTAAAACTTAGTAACCTAATGATCTTTACTCCTTCATAACATGGAGTAGAACTCCAAAGAAGTGCTTTGGTGGGTTTACCCTTGCCCTAAATAGAGGCTGATGCGTTCGGGCATAGAGTTATCCTCCTCAAACTCTAACTCCATGCACTCTTAAACGCTATTCCTGTATTTTTGTTGCATATTTTCTCTCTTCAGTCTTGTGTAATTACAAGTCTCGTATGCACCTGCGAGAGACTTTTCCTAATATCAGCGCATAAGCCGAAAAATCAATGCAAACCCCAACAGTTCTGTGTTAATTTCCTATCTCAAGGCCAATTCTGTTGCGCACTTTATGTCACTGTGTCGACGGTACGAAAAGCGCATCACCGAGGGCTCTTAGCATTGGGCTCATTTGTTCATGGTATGCTTCAAAATCTGAAAACAAGTGCGGACACTTTTGGCCATGGCTTAACCCCTTTAATACTGGAGACCTACTCACAATGTAAGTTACCTTGTGAGGCACATCAAGATCTTCTCTGTGTCGGGGTGTGGATTAATTTTCTCATTTCATTATAAATTATCACACTAGTATGAGCTAGCAATGCAGTTAGTTTTTGGCGTTTTTCCTATTCTCATGTTGGACTGACCTGGATTATATAAACCCACCCATCTACCTGTCGTCTCGTCTCCCGTCTGACTGACCAGACAAGTATTATGGAGATGAGGAGCTGGTGTGTCAATGACCCACCGCTCTATTCCCTCATGAACATCCAAGCTACTCTTCATGTAATGTCCCGGGATGTATGCAACCGACCGCTGGCTACTCGCTTCACGATCTCAAATCCCTCTGGTGCTCTATCAGCATAACTGTGTTAATAAAAAAACCAAATTTCAGTCCTTATTTGAATTCCCAAAACTGAATTAAGCCTAGCATGAAGTCTAAAATCATAGTCGACTAAGCTCTAAGATTTTATAAGACTTTTTAATTTATTCACTACCCATTCAGGAATCTCAATTCAAAGTATGCTGGAGCCCGACCCCATTCCCGAGCCGATTCTAACAACTGCGGGTTCTGACCAATTTCTGTTCTATCAACAGCATCAAGTTTGTTTTTTGTCCAGTAACTTTTTTGTTTGATTTCTTTTTGTATTTATGGTGACGGTGTCTGTTTGTTTTGTAGGCGGCCGTGTTGGAGCCATGTCCCCCAGATTCTCTATGAAGAGAAGTTATGCACGGAAGCTAACACACTCCCACAACCATTCCACATAGAAACGTATCCATAATGCAACATTCGCTGATCACCATAGAGCTAGTACTCGATATCTCTATGAGGGATTTTAGTATTCACACATACACACAACTCTTAGTGGTAGATTGTGATTTTGTTTACGCCTCTTTGAATCTTGATGGTTCAGTGTACACCATTATGCGTTAGACCCTACCACGGTTGGTTGACAAACCAAGTTCCTATCTCCTCCAAGAGACCTAACATTGCTAGCACTTTTTGATTCTAGACCTGTCGACATTCGCTAGGCCCTCATAACATTTTATTATCCCTAAATGACTGGAGTTGGTTCCTGCTGGATATTTTATTATTATTATATGGCTTACTCAAATCTCTATCATATGTATTTTGACTATTTGCTGCAAAATATACTTGAAGCGCCCAAAAGACATGCCTCAGACTTGGTTCAGTGATCTGACTTTCAGGCGGTGTAGTAATCGCTCGCTGAATTTTAGAAACTTGAAATCACCTGTGAAACTATGCACTTCTGTGAAAATCATTACATCTTTCAGAGCCTAAATTCAAGGGAAATGTCATAATTTGTTAGAGGCACACACCAGCTTCTAGCTCTTCTGACCCGCAGGAATTGAAGGGCCCTCCTAAGCTCGGACTCCTTTTTTTACTGGATTCTAATTGAGCTTTTAATTAGGAGCACAGATTTTTCAGCTGGGCCTACCACAGGGTCATAGGACTCCTACTGCACTCAACCATATAGAAGCAGGAATAAGGTATTTCCCTCTGAAAGTAGCAGTTGATGTAGTTATTTTTAGTAGAATATTTCACACCAATGTGGCAGAATTCAATTGTAGACTTGCACCCACGTTATTGATATTTGACATGTATATGAAATAATCATTAGGATTCGTTGGTATTGTCCTGAACGGAAGGGTTAGGAAGTGTAAGATGGTATTTGTTTGCTCACCATTAACTAAGGCAAGTCTAATGAGGTAAATATTGAAGTACTTTGGCCTAGTCACTGTCATATGGATGGAAATGATAGAAGGGACATCAGACTCTGAGAACGGATTCCTGTGCATGGCGTCTCAGGTGTTCTGTAGACTAAGGGGCAATGCCAGATGGTGTCAGCTTTCCACCAATAAACCAGTTTTTACTATATTTACCTGATCCTCCATGTGCTATCTCTTGGCTTTTTATCATGTGGAATGTGGGCCAAAGGCTCCACCTTAGTAACGTTATACCAGACACATCCCACGAAACATAGCAGATGGGTGTAAAGAGATGGGTTCAAATCAGTTTATGCTAAGGGGTGCTTCAGCCATATTCGGCTCCATGTCAATGGTTTGTATAACAGCTAAACACTTTCTGGCTGTAGGATGATTAGATTCAAAGCGGGTTTCGCAAGATTGAACCCTCGGCTGAAATATGCGAAAGCTACTTCACTGAAAAGGCGACACATGTGTCCTAAGTCCCTCGCTAGTGACTCAGCATACCTGTGCTATTTTTAGCCTCCCAAGTATTTTAGACATTTTAAATAAGAAAAATACTTCCTAGGAATAGCGCAATGATAAAAATACCACTAAGTGCACCGGCAAATTATCTAGATGTATGGCAAAAAACAGAATGAACAAAAGCTATTTCCCTGATGTTATGCTAGCGAAATGGTATGAGCTGTGTGTACTGCCCATGCGCATTCTGGGTATAAAATATAAAGTGCGAGCAGACTGACTATACAATAGTGTGGCTGCTCAAATCAATGGCATCACAGGCTGCACATGAGATGCATTCACTGCGCACGCCCATTCACTGTGCGCATGCAGTCATTACAGCATGGTGTTGTTTCTGTTCGGAATAATTAATCGTTTTTCATTTGCTTACTTTCTATATGGGCCATATATTATAGGGTATCCTGAAACTTAACCGCTGGCTTATGAAACTGCAGTTTCTTTGTAATAGATTATTTCGTGGAGGGTTCGTACAGAAACCTGGTGGTACTACACAGAAGCCTCTGTAGTTAAGTTTTTGGAGTCTACTCTCCCGGGCATTATGTCACTGGTTGTAATGATTAGGTCACCCCTACGCATCTAGGCTGCAGAGTTCCTTCGAGGATAGTGTATTCTGAATACAATCATGATGCAAACACTGGCTTTTATCACGAGAAACTCCATGCAGCAGATAAGTACCGTTTCTGTTATGAAACAGAGTGAAGTCTAAGTACAGCAATTGCTATAGCTGCATTTCATAACACTATCTACGATTGTAGGCATGTGCAATCTTCAGAGAATTTGGAGTTAATTAAAACTAGATTGTGGCCCAGTTAAAAGATTTTATCACCTATCTATAAGAACAGATCCAGAATTCTAACCTAATGCATTTGCTTACATATTTGGATGTACGGATGGCATTTTATCGTGTTATCCAATCTACCATACAGTGAGCATGTACCAGTTGTCTTACAGTGTATACAGCGTTATATTTTATCTCGAAGTCATATGTTTCGATGAACTCTAAGATTAATGAATAATACACATTGCACAGCTGTTCACAGTGCACAGCACTCATCTATAGCAGAAATCTTGTTCAGGGCGCCACCAGCTGCCTGCTTCTGTGCCCTTACCACTAATCATTAAAGCGAAATAACAATTTAAAGAAAACTAGAGGCATTGGCTTAGTGGATAGCACTAGCACACTGGGTGGCCCTAACTGGGCTTATTGTGGGTGTCGTTGATCAAACAGAGAGGTCTTCGCAATACAATAACGACAATGTTTTATTTGTAATATCAATGTGGCTGAATATTCTCATACGTTGTTCTTGCTCAGCAAGCCTGGGTGATAAGAGATAGAAATATTACTTTGGTCATTATTGCATAGCATCACACCCTTAACCATATTTACCATAATAAATAAATAATTCCTCAGACAAAACTTCAAATAAAATACATAAATATCATTTCTGGAGACTACTAGCGTGATTTGTTTTGGCGTTATGGGGTTATTATTGACTAGACTGCTTTGGACACCTCTAGGTGCTTGACCATAAATATCACAATCTATGCCAGCAGGCTATAAATGCATGTGGTTTGGGAATTGCATTAGCCTGCACGGGCCATTCCTGCAGTAAATTGAGCAACATCTAGCAAACCTCGCCCCTGTCAAAAAAGAATGAAATGTATGATAAGGAGAATTAAAATTGGTTTCATTGCAGTTAGGCATCATAGCCTAGCAGGGGGTTTCTAAATCAGCAGCAAACGGAACTAAAATATCAGTGGATTCATTATGAATTCCCAGCGCCAAGATAATGAACCCAGGAGACCGGAACAAAAATAATACAGCCCTTCCCGATATTGCCCCGATACGCCGACAACAAACAGCCGTACTGTTCTTGTATAATTAAACAGACTGCCTTTCTAAAATTAAGCTGTACGGTGGTTGCATGGGGTAACTCCGAACAAAGATACCTGTTATGGAGAGTTTTGCAAACAGTGAGCTCAATAATATATAAAGAGTACACGGAAGCCTGTCTGGCTGTGGTGAGAGGGGGCCGGAGTAAAATTGCTGGTCAGAAACGAGGTGCGGCGGGACTGGTTTGAGGAAGGTAGAACCTAGGATAACTCGACGAGTGAAGCGCTGGCTAAATGATTTATAGACTTTAGGGTGAAGCTCTGGCCACACCTGGCTCTTTTTGTGAGCACGCGCTCACTGATTAAGCTTTAACTCTTACCATTTCAAACAGAAGCGCAACGCTGATAGTAGGTCCATTAGACAAGATAAACAATTATAGTAAATAATAATAGTGAAGTATACAGACAGCTGGATGCCTGACCGGAGACTCGGTATACTACTGCCAACAAGCGAAACTTACTGGGTGGGAGAACTTTCTCTCCTGGGGCTACTCGACTCACGGGTCTCTGAGCACTGAGTGTAACGGTCCTCCTCGTGCTCCGGCGATGAGGAATGGGAGCGTGACCTATCTCTGCAAAGAGTCCGTAATATCTGACCTGCTAAACCCATGACTGCCTATCATCACAGCGTGCCTTTTGCTGAAGGAGAGTAAGGGCTAATAGACACCTTGATTCTTCATATCCGCCACATGGTGGGAAGCGACCGTCTGTGAATAGCTCGCTAAAATTTAACCTCCGTTCAGAAACAAAAGGTTTGTAATCATTTCTTTTAAAGCAAATCACTTTACTATGATTGGCGGCGGTAGGTTGCAAATCTAATTATAGCCAGTCCGCTGTCGCATTACGATATCCTGAATGATTTTATCTAAACAGCGTAGTCAACAAAAGCGGTACTGAACGCGAATGACTCACGCTGATTAAACACATATGTGTCATCCAGTGATTACAAATTTGGCTTCGCAGTGTAGCATTCAATTTCAGTGATTGATACATGAAGTGGGGTACATACAGTGTGTATGGCGTATGCAATAACACTGCCTGCATGCAGCCGGGTGAGCCCAGCCCGCGGCAATCACCGCTGAATACCACTTATCAGCCGGTTAGCAGTAGGAGGGAAACGAGAGACGGAAGCCGGTCTCACTCAAGGTTAAATTGTACGGCCCCATCAACCAGGGTGATCATGACGTGCACAAGTGGGCAATAATACGCTTAAAAATCATTTCTTTTGAAGAGCCCTCCAGCCACACCTCAACGCTCAGAAGCAGGTAAGGAGGAGGTCTAGTGGTGTTACTGATATGACGAGGCAATTAGTCAGCATCCGCTCAGGCGACTCCGTATTACCACTTGGGTGCGTGCATGAACGATAATCAACCTGCACTCAATAGCTAAACTATCCACAAACCAAAAGTCGAGACAGCCCGCCGACTTGGTGATAGTGTCATGGTGATTGGCGATTTGTATGAGCGTTGATGCAAAATCTTTCAGCGGTGCGAAAAAGGAAGCCCAACAAACAGGTTTTTAGAATGAAACATTTGTTCATGTTTTTTCCTTTCGGAACAGCAAATCGGCGTCGAAACATTTCACAATTTTAGTGAAGGAACAGGAAAACCCTAAGGAATTTAATTTAAAACCAGACAGAATTTTCAATTTCCGAGAATCCTCTCAAAGTTCAGTAAAACTCTGCAGAATATCGGCAGACATGTCACAGAACAGGTTATTAATGGCATAAGATTTAGATCTGTGTCTCACCGGGAATGTTTGCTGAAGTGTTGTTCATCTGGTGTCTGACTCCTGTGTCGTCTTTCATACCGATAACCCCGATCCCTGTAATCATCACACAAACCATACCATCCTCGATTCTCTAAGAGACCTGTGCCAATGATGATCATTCTCATTTGTCAAAGGTGAAGAAACAGGCCATGTTACGTGCTACGGAGAATTATGAGGAGGTTTTGGGGAATGGAGGGATGAAACTTACCGCGAGCGAGATCTCCTGCGACGAGGTGATCGCGACCTACAACCATCAAACCAAGAGACTCTCAGCTACGGGCAGATGGTGGCGCAGGGCATGGCGCGGTAAATCATATGCAGAACTAGACTGGCAGCAGAGCATCAGAACAGGAACAGCAATAAAATCAACCAAAATTATATAAGAGCCCACTTTCATCCGAAATCAAGTCATGATCTGACGATGGAGAAGTTCACCGCACAGCTTTTGCGCCAAAAGTGGGCCAAACACATGAATTTACCAACCGCCAGGTCCGAAGGGAAGGTCACACTCTAAGAGAACAATATTTACCGTACCTACAAGATAGCATCATGGTGGCTTGTGTCAGTGTTGCAGTCAGCAATAGTTGACCTAAATGTGCCGTATTGGTGGCCCGAATCGTTGGTCTGATGACCTAGTAGGCTAGCTGCGGCTCCAGTTGGCTATGGAGTTAGGGAGTAGAGTACGCATTGGTTTGTTTGGTTCATGGTTGGTAAAAGGACTCTCTGTAGACTATTGGATGAGCGTTTCTAGCAAATAAGATAAGGACAAGTTGTAAATTATGAGACATAGGTTGATATAGGTTAATATTGAAACCAACACAGAGTTTCTTTGTCGACTGCAGCTACCACTACTGCTGATGAAAGAGGAGCGCAAAGTCACACAGCTTGTTAAAAGAGTGCTAGCTAACCACTAACACCAATGGGTTGCAATTTGTTTCCTCCGGGTTAACTATGCAAACTACCTGCGTCTGAAACTTCTGTCATGGGTGGTATGGCTACTTCGAGATAGACCTTTGCTTGTAGCGCCTCCCCGGAGACCATTTCCTGGGGCACGATCATCAAATGGTCTGGCAAACTCCACTCTCACTCTTCGGCCACAAACTCTTCTAAAATGTTGAGAATGATCGATGCCGATTGAATATGCGTGCACCATCACGTCATGCACAAGTTAAGTTCCAACCATAAAATGAACGATTGGCCTGACACTCACCTTCCATGGCACTTTCTCACAGCTCGCTCACAGTCATACTTGTCTTTGAACACCAAAAATGCAAAGCCAGGTGGGTTTCTGCAAACAAAAAGCCACATGTCATCACTACTAACAGTCGCTAACTTTCAGCCAAGTCCCGGCAAAAAAACTGCAGGGAGATCCCGCTGTGATACGGATACACTCATACAGCAAGTCATACAGTCAGTGTTTGTCTATAGTGTAGCAGTCTAATCATTATTACAAGCACAAGCACATGTACAGATGAAATACACCCATTCCAAAGTCTAATGTCATGGCTGACTAGCCCAGTGCTTGACTTGAATGGGGAGACTGACTGACGTGATTGACAATGACTGACACTGCCAGTGACACAGTCACACACTGTAGTCGTAGAGTGTATTGAATATTATTGACTGAGCAATCAGTAATGTAAACTCCGTTTTATAGTTACACTTTAGACTAGTACTAGTCTAGTAGTTACACTTACACTAACGACTATAATAGACTACATACTATACAATACTCAGTTAACTGTTAGTGTTAAGTTATACTATAGCAGTTACGTTAGCACAAGCTAGCCTGCCCTATGCTAGCCAATAATTTATTGGTATTGCATTGGGCTGGCTACACAACACAATTATTTATGCCTCACTTAGTCACTATGTTACCGTGCGGCAGTAACTATTTCACCTGAGTGACCTGGGTGACTGACTCAGTCACCGAGACAGTGAGTGACTGAATGAATGCGTGAGTGACTCACTCACTGACTCAGTCATTGAGTGATTGACTGAGTCACGAGTGAGCCATCACATGATGATCACATTCACAAGTGCCAGCGGAATTGCCCAGTACCAGTTTCAACAAATACTTAGCTAGCTGCACCTTACCTGGCAACCCATACATCTAACAATTGACCATATGAGCCAAACTCTGTTTCTACATCATATCTAGTGGCTGTGCGACCTAGGTCACCAACAAAAATCCTGTAACCTCCAAAGTGTTCGTCGTAGATGGCCATCTCAGTGAAGATCGCAGAAGGACGCAACGGAAAAATTCGCAGAATGCGTCAGGGAATTATCTTCTCTCTGTCAACCATTCCGCCAAGCTCCGCCTCTACAACCCATAAAAGGGTACGGGGCGTGGCTTAGTATACGCTAACATACAATGATGAAAATTCAACTGAGCTTTTATACAACATGTGAATGGTGGAGGAGCATGTTATATTTTCCACGGAATAGCAACAGTACACCGGATTCTGGACAGGACTATTAGCTATGTGGATTCCTCATTTCTGTATACGCTGGAGGTATACAGCAAGGAATATCCTTGCCTTGTTTTACATGTTACACATTTCATTTGTATCATGTTGTCGGACAGACTTTGACAGTGTTCAGACTAGAGCGCTGTTGTCGCAGGTAGTCATAGTGGGTAAAATAGAGAGACTATATGAGTCATCTACTACAGACTATCCATCAATGGACTACAAGCGATATTCTGCTGATGTGGAAGTATTAAGCATTGTAAAGGAGCCTACATACGCCACAAACTATACAGGAGAACCATTAGCTCGAAGACGTACCATACAAATAGATGGATTTTTAAAACTATCTGATGCATCTAGATGGGCAGATAATTCTATCACTGACGATCGCTGTTTATCGTACGTAAAGGAAGAAGAGTATTACTTATTATTTATTAATCATACTACTACTAGTTATAATGTAGCTTCATATAGAAATGTGCAGCCAGCAGCGGAGTATACCAAAACAGACAAGAAATTGATAAAGAGTGTGGTGTGTGAAAATTGTGGTAAGTATTTAACTATCACATGACAGTATGTATGCCGTGGTGAAATGCTCAACACCCACACAATTTTCAATCCTTCTATCAGCTTATCAACTCCTACCTGCCCACATACTTGCCATCCTTATCAAGCAGAATGCAAATCCACTGTAACTGCAGCTATAAAACTTCACTGTTCTAAATCACTGTCAATATAAAAGTAGGGCTGTTAGCTTGACTGAGCTTTGGTTTAGTAAACTATTTGTCAAGGTTAAATCAGGCTCACAAATTGAGTGAGTAGGTTATGTCTGATTGCCCTCATACTGAGCAACACGAGCAGCCATAAAGTCGTATCCAGGTTCAAATCGCGGTCTGAATGGATTCTGCAAGCAATCTGCAAAGTTGGCTCTAGCACCAATCGGTTCGATACTTATCTTGTCCTTCACTCGATGTATGAAACCTTAAAACTTTACCTACATTTAGTGCAGTCTCAAAGCTTTTATTTTTCTGGTGTTCAGTTATGTAATGTAAACTGTTGCTTATTGGATTATGGCTAAATATCAATAGCATGTAGTTGGCGTATTGGTAAGACGCATTGATAAACCACTGCATTGTGACGGCTTAGATTATTCCGAATGTGACTAAATCAGCCGTTATTTCACAAATCCCCGGCTTAAGTATTACAGGAACAATAGAAACTATGCAAATTAGTGTATTTCCCGTGTCCCAGGATAAGCTGTCTGAAATGCTGACACTGCCTGGCCTCGGTCAGTTACTCGCGGCTTTTTAAAGACCACAGTGCAGCCACAGCTTGATAAAATGGAGTAAGCCGACCACTAACTATAGCTTCGCAAATAAAACAAGCTTTTACCTAGTCATTCTAGGTCAGTCGCCGGGGCCAAGGAACTGCAGCGAATATTACTTTGTAGACCAAAAAAATCATAAAAGCTCCTGTTCTGAACGGTAGAATGATAAAGCTAGAAATAATGACTGAGTCACTCGTTTGTATCTGGCGATTGTTTAGCAAAGATAAAGAGTTCCCAGATTGACTGAACTAGGTTCCGGTCTTGTACAAACACTCTGTGTTATGTGGGCTGTAGTGATGAGGGGGACTCTATTACCAGTACGCCTGTTGGGCGATCCTGACGCTGAGCAGCGAACCGTCAGCATCATCATTAATCTCACTCATTCTCTTGCAGCGACTCCGCCAAATGCCAAATCTAAGCGTAATCTCCAGGTGTCGGAAGGTGCTCAAAATTATAAAATAACATGTCGGGCTGAGGGCAATCCTAGCCCAAACATTACCTGGTATAAGGATAATCAGGAGATCACTAGCGACATGAAGGGCATACATGTCAAATTCAGACGGTAAGTCCAATACTTCTATAACCGCTTCCACTTTCAACTCTTTTGTATTTGGTAAGCAAACTCTAACTTTGGCACCTACACAATTACTAGATTTAACTCTTTTGTGTGTTTGGTAAACAAGTTGACTCTTTTTTTTATTTTGCTGGTAAGGTTGAATGACACAAAGACTAGTATTGAGGGTATTTTGTTAAGGTAAGATGGGAGGCATTGGTGGAGGCTGCGAGTCCCTTCCCCATAGTCGTTTAACACATATTTACCGCTTAGCTCTTTGACAGATGGTGTTCTGCAGCAGACTGCAGATGTATTTAAGTTCCAGAGTCTCAATTATAACCCTTGCCAATTACCTTCTGGGTTGATTGTATCTTTTGCCCAGCATAGGATAGACAGTGACTGGGCGTATTCATTGAAATCACCACGTGGCGTAGACCGCATGCAGCCTCTGTCTGCAGAACGCTACTCCTGGGAGAAGGGAAATTATCGAAATTCTGATTCCTTGTATCATACATATAACAGGATTACCCAAGTATTATATAACTCCTGTTCAATAATACAGCTACTTGACCTTATAGCATAAATTTCCATCGCTATCAAGTCTGTTCATCCCTGGTCTGTATGTGACAGTCAGCTAGGAAGTGAATACTCCAGACACTGACCTGAAACCTATGTTATCTATAGTTGGAGTAAGGATAACCCACACTGCTCGCCTCCTATCCACTGGCCTGTCAGCTTTACGCTCTACTAGACTATAAGAACGCTATTCAGAGCCATGTTACCTGATAAATCCAATGCAAACTTGACTCTTTTTACTTGACTAAACAAAAGCATTCTACGTTAAGTAAATTGTAGTTGCTCAATGGTTGTAGTTGCGTATAGCTGATAGTGTTTGTTTGTCCGAGCTGATGGTATGTTCCTCCAAGCATAAATATTTTACTCCTTTCAGTTAGTTGTCACTCATGAGTCATGAGGTATTTGGTCTGTGAGAATAGATGGCCATAGAACCATGATTGTTTTGGTGCCAAAAACCTTTACCATCGAATTTTTGGCATTCCTTTTAGCAGTTCCCTTTCAGGATTAGTTGACTCATTGATTGGCCAGGACTGATGGGGAGGGGGGAAACCATGTTTCTATATGCCAAGCTGGCAGAGGTGTAATTACCCCATCACGGTCTCATTATAAGCTAACTTAACCTATCTACCCGCAAAGATAGAGGATATGAATGAATATTTCCTGCATCCATCATTCTGTCATTCAGTGGTTTACGACCTCAGTACCAATTGTAGGCGGTCTACTAGTCTTTCTATAAGAATAAAACAGGTCAAGGCTGAACACGCTGGTCACTACCAATGCGTAGCTCGAAGTATCCTGGGAGAGGATTCGGCTAAAACTAAACTTATCGGTGAGTAGTATGCCTGTCTCGGATAAACGCGATGCCGGGCCTCCCGTTGCTGTCTTTCTCATCCGAACCGCGCCTGATTAGTCAATATTAACAGGCAGATGGGCAGAGGTTTTTTGTCCTTGCTGTTCAATTAATTCATTTAGGGATTAATGATTCACTCACTAAAATGATAATTGAGTACGAGTTCAAATACTATCTGTCCATACTACTTGGACTGACCTTCACTATCACCGAATGTTACCAAGTGAATGGACATAGGCGCGATTAGTATAAGTATGTATAGCTAAAGGTGCTTAGCATTTGTGAGTGTTTATGCTGAACTGTATCAATTAGATTTGCATTATAGACTGTTAGTTCTCATTAGTCCTCTCTCCTGGGTACATCAGGATAAATATTGGCCTCCACATACTCACAGCATAGCCTACCTACTATTGAATAAACATAGACTCTGGTCAAACCTGAGGGTCCATTCCCCTACCCCATCTCATTAGCCAGCTTACCACCAACTAAAATCTATTCATACTCACTGCACATTGGGCATCCATCAACAAGGATTTATCTAATGATTGATGGCAGGCACCTATGGAAACCATCATCGTTACATACATACATACGGATGGTGCTAGGATAATTGCCATATTCAGACTTATCTCCAATATTACGTTCAATGACCCTGGTGAAGTCTCGTCGGCTTCGATCTTTGTGTGATAGTCGATGATAAGTTAGTGAAATTGTTCTGGTATCACAATGGCTAATGAATTAATCGCCCATTGAAATATCAGAACCCTCATATCAGGTATTGATACCTTATGCTTACTTAGAGCGATAACGTTACAAATAGTGACCAAACCAGCGCCATCATGTTTTTCGGTAGGTTTCACGCTCCGCTGCCGGTAATCTTCGCCCCGCTGCTGCCGGCGGTAGTTTTCACCGTTACGGAAGAGCCCCGCTTACATCATTTGCCCATTTGAGGTCTTCACTCTCGTTATTCAGAGGCTGTTAACCTTCATATATAAGATCGAAATCTTCCGCTCTCTAGTTTTATTCACCATCTTGTGTTGGCCGTTTATTGTATTTTCCTCCATAAACAGATGCTAGTTAATGCCAATTCATGCCAGTAATTCAGTATACCGTTGCAGCGTCCTAATAGACCTCTTTTACTCTTTCTTTATAGTTATCCCAAAGAATATTGGTAAGTAATAGTCTTATTGGGTATGAGTGACTGACCTACGGATCTGCATGGAAGTGCATCTGTTTAGTCTGTCTCTACCATGGAGTTATAACTCTATGGTCTCCACATTTGATTATGATATTATCATATCTGGGTTGGATCGAAGCGGTATTGGTTATATTAATAAACACCGGCAATACATCTGAAGTATTTAGCGCCTTGCTCAGATATGGTAGTAGGATCGCATGCACTTACTGGAGACAGGGCTTTATTTGTTATAACCCATTCATTAACCTGTTACACATGGCTGTTCTCTCGCTTCTCACACACCCGCAAGAATGTTCACTATTTCTTGAGTAGTTTCAAAATCACATTCTGTTTAGCTGTAAATAGCTCTTTCTAAATTACTCGAGCGTTTTCGGTAGATGGCGTTGCTCAATTGTTCCTGTCCATTTCTGATTGAGATGCATGTTTCCCTGTCTATTCTTAGCATCCAATTATTCTACCGATAGTCTGTTCATTAGGACTCAAAGCTGCAATTGCTGCTCAGTACGAGGTACTGATTCCCCAGCATATCTCACACTGTGCATATAGTAGCTCTTGCTTCTCTTTGGTAGTCTCTGCGTCACTTGGTGTAGGGTCCTGTTATTTGCCATTCTGTGGTTTCTCTAGAATTCACTCCCAAATCCCGGAACCATAAATTTCAGATGTGAGCCAGGCTCCAACTGTCAGCTCCTCGCACTGTTACCAGCTCCTACCATCTCAGAGCAAGCTTCTAGGTTTGTAGCTCCATCAAATCAGTTGGTCTGCATGGAACATTAAAATCAAGATTCCATTGTTAATCTTGCAGAGACTTCAACGACACCAGCATCAACAGAGACAGCCGATGAGCCGTCGCATTACATTACATGTACAGGAGAGCGAGATAAAGATTACTGCCTACATGGAGGCCAGTGCAAAGTCATGAGTGATGGCCGATATAAACACTGCAGGTAATATTCATTAGCTGACCTCCGATCTCCTATTACATGTGTGACAATTCCCCCTCTCCCCATTCAGAGGATGGTAAAATCCCACATTTACTTTCATTGGTTCATTGGTGATACAATTGAAGTCTTCCCCGCTCGTAAAAAAATCATTCGCATTTACAAGAGTAAAGCTAAAATTGAAATAGAACAGCAAACTAAAAACTGCAGTACCTTTACACGGACAGTGTTTTAAATGGGCACCATGTTTTTCAGCGCTTGAAAGTTTTGAGAGATTTGAGTTTCCTAGTTCAGAATTGCCTACATGCCTCTGTGTAATGAACACGCCGGCACAAGAGTTGTTTTTAACATTTTGTAATCCGACCTTTGTCTGAAGAAAATCTAAACGAAGCACGACCTAGCTGTTTAGCAGTATATAAATTCAGACCCTGGCTGAGTAGGGAATGTATACAAATTATTTCAATGCTGCGAGGGCTCCTGTCGCTAGCGTGGGATAAAATAAGAAAATACAGTCTGATTGGCGTAACGTCCAATAAGAATTCTCAGTTTTTTCTTTCATCCGATCTTTATAAATGCCTCAGCAGTGTCTGAATTACACAGACCATCACTTTGGATATGATGTTGCATAACAAGTGTGCCTGCCTATAGTTATCAAGGCACTGAGTTAAGCCCATTAGTAACCTTCGCTGCATTTAATTGATTCGCTGCAGAAACAGCTCAGCGATCCATCTCGCTTTTCGCGGGTTATACCATCCGTCCGCAATATTTTCTTCTCACACCTGCCAATATATTTTATGATTCCATTCGCAATTTCTCGAACGCCGCCCAATTATCGTCAGATTCGCGAATTCAAATACCAAAATCCCATGATTGAGTAACTGCCCGCGCTACTTGGCTGTTTGGTTCCCATGGTGTC
>Ga0224501_10001262_pt1 | contig 19641 bp, 19 predicted proteins | sample SF_Oct11_sed_USG_4_FD_169105 | JGI IMG/M metagenome (GOLD analysis project Ga0224501, IMG submission 169105) | Sediment microbial communities from San Francisco Bay, California, United States - SF_Oct11_sed_USGS_8_1 | ecosystem: Environmental > Aquatic > Marine > Sediment | place: USA...
ACGACTCTAACAGGGACCGCAAACTGATCGTTCTGGCGGGAGGGTTTCATGTGCAATACGGTTACGGCATCCCCAAGCGCGCATTCCGCCGGGTGCCACACGCATACTCCATCATTCTGCCGGCGGTGACGGAGATTCCCAAGGAACTCAAGGACCGTGAAATGAAAATGAAAAGCGTGTCCATTCCCTTGTATGCGTCCGACTTCGCCTGGAAAGTGTCTTATATCGTCCCGCCTCAAAATAAAATTCGATTGGGAGTCTACCTGGAAGAACAGGAGGTCGGCCTCAAGGTGTTGAAAGTGGATAAAGATTCCAACGCGGCGCGGATGAGCCTGCAGAAAGACGACGTGCTGTTACAACTGGACGGCCATGATCTGGTCGATGTGGAAGACCTGGCCGCGCAATTGCAGAAGCATGATTTCGGAGATACGGTGCGGCTCAAAATTCTGCGCGCCAGTTCTGAACAAGAAATATCGGGAACCCTTCAGGAAGCTCCAAAAACTGAATAACTTTTTTTCTTTCAGGTTGGTTGGCCGGAAGCGGCCATCATGCCGCTCAACTGCTCGAGATGTGTGTCGCCGGTCAATTCGAGGAAAATGTCTTCCAGATTCTCGTGATCTTTGGAGGCTTGCCGGCGCAAGTCCTCCAGCGTTCCCAGTGCAATGACTTCGCCGTGTAGAATAATTCCGATGCGATCGCACATCGCCTGAGCGATGCCGAGGGAATGCGTGGACATGAAAATGCAGGTTCCCTTTTGGCACAGGTCGCGGAACAATTGTTTAACCTGCCGCGCGCCTTTCGGGTCCAGCCCCACCATCGGTTCGTCCACCACCACCAGTTTGGGGTCGTGAAGCAAAGCGCCGGAGATGATCAGCTTCTGCTTCATTCCGTGTGAATACCCTTCGACCAGTTTATCTCCGGCTTCTGAGAGATCGAAAAAGTCCAGATACCGCTGTCCTTTTTCAGATGCCTCGTCGGCATCCATCCCGTACAGATCAGCGATGAAGGCCAGGTACTCGCGCCCGGTCAGCTTTTCATAAATGAATGGACGGTCCGGTATGTATCCTAAAATGGATTTGGCCTGGGCTGATTGCGTGTTGATATCATAGCCGCCTATGGTGATCGTACCCGCAGTGGGCTTGAGTAATCCAACGATCATTTTGATCGTGGTGGTTTTACCCGCCCCGTTAGGCCCCAGAAACCCGAACAGCTCGCCTTCCGGTACTTCCAGGTCGACGCGTTTCACCGCTTCCTGATTCTGATAATGCTTGACCAGATTCTGAAGGTGTAACATATATACCTTTCTAACGGATATCAAAAGAGCGCAGACCCTCGGGAGTAATCCAGCTCAGATCGACATTAGACACCGACGCCAGGGCCGGTCCATGCCGGCACCACTCGATCAGTTCTTCCAATTTTTTCTTGTCGCCCTCGGCATGGATTTCCACCGACCCATCCTGGCAGTTTTTGACCCAACCGGCCAGTCCCAGTCCATCCGCCACTTTCTGCGTGTTGGCCCGGTAAAATACCCCCTGGACGCGCCCGTGTACAAACATATGCACCGCTGTGGCGTCGCTCATAACCGGCTACTCCCCGCGGTTGGCCTTGTCGAAAAGATTCTGGACTTCCCGGTGAATCGCAAACGCCGATCCTTCACCGATTTTCCCCCCAAATTTTCCCAGATCGCGCATGATGCGCTGAAATTCCGAGGTCAATCCGGAAAAGTTATCGATCAACGGACGAAAATACGCCTGTTCATCGGGGTCCAGCCGGTCGCAGATGATTCGTAATCGGTCTTTTAAAGGTTCGAAGTTTTTACTCATGTTCTATAGGGTAGCTTTACCCCGATTTCTTTGCAACGAAATTTCCCATTCCGGCGCATGGAGGCAACAGGCTGGCATTTAACGGTCATCGAAAATCACTGGGCGCAACTTCACAATGGGTTCAACGTCCTGCCATTCCCCTTCCTCTAAAGGAGGGGAGCGACCTATTCAAGGCTTGCCCTGAGAGATTCAGTTTTAAATTTGACCCATCGATATATTCTGTGGTATATATCGATACTCGGCAACCCTAATCGCGGGAATTATTCTGCAACACCGACCATGACCATATTTAACAAACAGTTGGCTACAGGATTCGTATTCGTATTTCTGATCCTTTCCGGTGCCCAGGTATTCGCCGGGGAAGTGACGGTGGCGGTGGCTTCCAATTTCCTGAACCCGCTCAAGACGTTGATTCAAGAATTTCAAAAGCAAAGCGGACACACGGTGCGAACAGTTTCCGGCTCGACGGGAAAACTGTATGCGCAGATCCTGCACGGTGCCCCGTTTGATGTGTTCCTTTCAGCAGATAGCGAACGCCCTCGCCTTCTGGAACAAGAGGGTCAAGCAGTGGCGGGAACCCGGTTCACTTATGCCCGGGGAAAAATTGTTTTATGGAGCGCCGATCCGCATCGAATCAATGCCGACGGCCAAAATATTTTACACCGCAAAAATTTCAGGCGCCTGGCGCTGGCCAATCCGAAAACCGCGCCCTATGGCAAGGCCGCCGTTACGGTTTTAAAACGATTGAATCTGTGGACATCGTTAAGCCCTTTGATCGTACAGGGGGAAAACATCGGTCAGACGTTTCAGTTCGTCGCCACCGGGAACGCGGAAATCGGATTTGTCGCCTTGTCTCAGGTGGGGGATCCTCGTTTAAAAAATAAAGGTAGCCGATGGATCGTGCCGGAGCATTTATATGATGCCATCGATCAGGATGCTGTGCTGTTGACCCGCGGAGAATCGCAACCCCCGGCACGGGCGTTCCTCCTGTTTTTAAAATCGGACCCGGCACGTGAACGGATTCTAAACTACGGCTACGGACTTAAATAATGGAAGCTTCATCGATGGACTGGCAACCGATCTGGATCACTCTTAAATTAGCGGCCACCACCGTCGGCGTATTGCTTTTGATCGGCACCCCAGTGGCCTGGTGGCTGGCGCACACGAAATCCCGCGCGCGGGTCTGGGTGGAAGCTGGGGTGGCTCTGCCTCTGGTCTTACCGCCGACAGTGCTTGGATTTTATCTACTGATCGCACTGGGAACCAACGGCATCGTGGGCGGACCGTTTGAATCCATCACCGGCTCCTCTCTCGCCTTTACCTTTTCCGGCCTGGTGATCGCCTCCACGCTTTATTCGTTTCCGTTCGTTGTTCAACCCTTACAGGGGGCCTTTGAAGCCTCCGGCAGGAATTATCTCGAGGCGGCCTGGTCACTGGGCGCATCGAAATGGGACGCTTTTATATCCGTCGCCTCCCCGATGGCACTGCGCGGTTATGTGACTGCGATCGTTCTGGGATTCGCCCATACGCTGGGAGAGTTCGGAGTGGTCCTGATGGTGGGCGGCAATATTCCCGGGCAAACCAAGGTGGTCTCCATCGCCATCTACGATCATGTCGAGGCGCTCGAATATTCGCAGGCTCACTGGCTTTCGGGCGGCCTCCTGCTATTTTCCTTTACCGTGCTGGTGACCGTTTACGCATTCAACCGCCGTCTACCGGTACATCTCTCATGAGCACCATCCGTTCCCGTTTCAAAATACAATACGCCGGTTTCTCTTTAGAGACTGATTTGAATTTTCCCGCTGAGGGAGTTACGGTAATCTTCGGGCGGTCCGGTTCCGGCAAAACCACCCTGCTGCGCTGTCTGGCCGGACTGGAAAAGTCGTCCGCCGGGTTTATGAAATTTGGAGACGCCGTTTGGCAGGATGAATCAAAAAAATTATTTTTACCCGTTCACCGGCGTCCCATCGGACTGGTATTTCAGGACGCCCGGTTGTTTCCCCATCTGACCGTGCGGGACAACCTGCTTTACGGATACCGGAGGACGGAACCCACCCGCAGACAAATAGAACTGGATCAGGTCGTCGATCTGATGAACCTTCAACCCTTATTGGATCGCCGACCCCAGAAACTTTCCGGCGGGGAACAGCAACGGGTGGCCATTGGAAGGGCTCTGCTGAAAAGTCCCCGGTTGTTACTGATGGACGAACCTCTCGCCAATCTGGACGCTCAACACAAACAGGACATCCTCCCTTTTTTGATCCGCCTGAAGCGAGAGATGCGAATTCCTATTGTATACGTTACCCATTCATTGAGCGAAGTGGTGCAGTTGGTCGATACGCTGGTTCTGCTGGAAAATGGCAAAAGCGTTGCGGCGGGCCCGGCCAACGAGGTGTTGTCACGTCTCGACCTGGCCGGGAAAGTGGGACCCTCGGCGGTGGGATCGGTCTTGACGGCGACGGTCGCCGGTCATGAAACCGAGTTTGGTCTCACGCGGGTGCAGTACCAGGACCATTCGCTTTATATTCCCGAACAGCCACTCGCCGTCGGCAGTCCTTTGCGCCTGCATCTTCTGGCCCAGGACATCAGTATCGCGCTGGGCGAACCCCAGGCACCCACCAGCATATTGAACCGGCTTCCGGCCACCGTACTGGAAATCGGCTCCATGGAATCCAAGGGAAGTGCCGTTAATCTCAAACTGGACGTGGGTGAACCCATTCTTGCCACCATCACCCGCAAATCACTCGCTCATCTGAATCTGAAACCGGGCATGCAGGTTTATGCCAACGTGAAGGCGGTGAAAATGGTGCACGAAATAGAGGAATACTGAACCAGAAAAGGGCGGGAATCGAGCCGGAAAGTTAACTCATTTTTTCTTCAATTTTGGGATCGATTTTAATGGCCATTTGATAATGCTTCTGCGCGGCGTCTTCATTGCCTACCAATTCATTGATCAAACATAAATTGTAATGCGCTTTGGCCATTTTAGGATTAACGCGTACCGCCTGGTTGAAAGGTGCCAGGGCATCATGATAGTGCTGGGCCTTGTAATGCGCTTCGCCCAGCATGAAAAATAATTCCGCCTCTCTCGGCTGAAGTTTGACCGCCCTGGATAAAGGTTCGATGGCCTCCTGGTAGCGGTCGGCCTTAAACGCGATTTGCGCCATCTTGATCATGCTTTGTATGTCTCTCGGGTTTTTGGCTATGGCCTGCCGCAACTGCTCCATCTCCTGATCTTCCGGGGTTGCCGGGGTCGTGGGGCTCGGGTTGGGAACTGACGCCGGAGCCGCCTGGCCAGGCGGGGGCTCTGGGCTGGAGACCGCCGAAGCCGGGGCTGTCTGCGCGGATTGCAGTTTCACCTGCAAATCTTTCACCTGCGCTTCGAATTTGGATTTCTCAGTCTTTAATGTTTCGTTGGACTTTCGAGTCTGGTCCAGTTCGGCTTGAACCGCTTTCAGAGCCGATGAATCTCCTGCCGATTTTTTGGCCTCATTCAATTCCCCCTGCAAATCCCTTAATTTGATTTCGGAGAGAGTTTTATCCTCTTCTAACGAACGCAGGGATTCTTTGGATTGCTCCAGTTCCTTTTTCAGGGTTTCCAATTCAGCGCTCAGGTTTTTTACTTCCGCGCCCGCCTGACCCTGCTGGTTCTGCGCGGCTTCCAATTGCCCCCGCACATCAAGCAACTGATCTTCCAAACCTTTTTTTTCTTGCCCCAATACTTCCTGAGATTTTTTAAGTTTGGCAATTTCTTTTTCCAGCGCATCCGTATTATTGGAGTTCTTCAACTGTAGTTCCAATTGAGATTTTTCCTGGGCAAGCGCTTCCAGAGACTGCTCCAATTCATTGATTTCATTCTGGTACGCCTCGGTGTGACTGGAACTCTCACCTTGCTCGGCTAAAGCCTTTTCCAGCTCAGCTTCTGTCTCTTTCAGGGCCGTTTCCGCCTGCTGACGCCTGGTGATCTCTGATTGATAATCAGATTCAGAAATACCCCCACCCTGGGAATTATTAAGCTGTCCCTCAACTTTCATGCGGGCTTGCGTTTCGGAAAGCAGTTTTTTATTGACGTCCAGCAACTCCGCGGTGCGCTCCGCCAGTTCCTTTTCAACTTTGGTCCGCTTTTCGACTTCCGCAACCAGGTCGGCTGACGAACTTCCGCCATCAACGCCAGATCCTTCGGCAACCTGTTTTTTCAGTTTGGCGATTTCGGCTTTCGCCTCTTTAAACGCCTGTTCTGCCTGGGCTCGCTTTTCCTTTTCCGCGTCCAGTTCAACGGTAAAATCCCCTCCCTTTCCCCCGGACAAGGCGGCTACTTTCTTTTTCGCCGCCTCCAGCTCCTGGGTCTTCTCCTTCAACTGCCGTTGAAGGTTATTCAGAACATCCTGAAGCGTTTGGGCGATTCCTTTGGATGGAGATGCCATTTAATAATCCAAAATCAGATTAGAGAGGGTTGAGTACGGCCCGGACCATCGCTTTTTAAATCCCAGCGCAGACAGGCACGTTGATGTAATCCCAGAAAGAAGCGACCCCCCTCCGAAATACCCCAGGTCGGGCATAAAGCAGGCGGATTCTTGATACAACTTCCCCAAATACTACCTTTTTAAAACATACCGGTATAAAAAAATTTTAACGCATATTGCCTAGGAGTCAACTTCTTTAATTGCTTCAAAAACATTGAGTTGCCTAAACAGGACACTATTAATTTCAGGTGTCGATGGAGGCTCAAAGAGGGTTCCATGGATCAAAATATCCGATTACCAAATTCAGTTGAAAATAGCCTTCCTAAGCAGTCCATTATTTCAAATATCGTGAAAGCTCCCCGCTTCTTTCCAAATACTTATTTTTAAATAACTTCGAATTATTGGAAATTATTCTTTTCCGGTTTCATATTTATAGTGGACGGTTGGCTGTATCGTAACCGTCTAAGATTAATCGGCTGTTTTTAAAATTCTTAACTCATTGACCGGGGAAGTGACTATGACCTGACCAAGGAGTTGAAAATAAAGCTAAAAGGAGGCTTCCATGCTTCGGATACGCTTACATGGCCGGGGGGGACAGGGAATCAAAACCGCCAGCCAAATCCTGGGAACGGCTGCACATCTGGCCGGTTTTCAAGCCCAGGACTTTCCGCTTTACGGAGCAGAGCGGCGGGGAGCCCCCATAACCGCCTACGCGCGGGTCAGCAAAAACATAGTGTTGGAGCGGGGGGCCATAGCTCAACCGGATATTCTTTTGATCGGCGACGAAACTCTGCTGTCCGACCCTCTGGCCTCCGTTACTGAGGGAACGGAATCCTCCACTCTTATTTTTATTAATTCCAGGCATCCATCTCCCGACCTCAAAAAGCATTATCAATTGGAGTCGCTACCTGTTCAGTTGGATATTTCCGGTTTGTGCCAGAAATACATCCAGAAGCCGATGATTCTCAGCACGGCACTGGCGGCTGTGGGCGTGCGCTTGATGGGACACATCGGACTGCATCACCTGTTAAAAGCCATTCGGGATGAATTGGGCCAGGAAAGGTTGAGTGCCGATCAATTGGCCAATAACCTCAAACTGGCGGAAGAGGCCTTTCAAAAAGTGCCTTCGTTTGACTTGGAATTCAGAAAATTCGACGACGGGTTCTCGGCCAGCCATTTAGTGGTTTTAGAGCGCCGCCCGCCGGTCGATTCAGTTCCGGTGATTTTTGCCACCGGCAATATGGCCCTTCGCAAAACCGGCAACTGGCGGACACATCGCCCGGTCATTCATTATGAAGAATGCAACGGGTGCGCCATCTGCTACGCCCGTTGTCCGGAGGGGGATATCCGCATGGATGCCAACGAAAAACCGGTGATCGATTACGATCACTGCAAGGGGTGCCTGATTTGTGCAACCGAGTGCCCGAAACACGCCATTGAGATTATCCGGGAGGTGGCATCATGGAACTGACGAAAAACAAACAAATGATGTTAACGGGCAATAAAGCGGCGGCTTGGGGTGCGCGGTTGGCGGGAGTCGATTATGTGCCGGCATTTCCCATCACTCCGCAGACCGAAATCGTCGAAACTCTTTCTCAATGGTTCGCCGATGGCCACATGAACGGCAAGTTCACCAACATGGACTCGGAACACTCGATGTTCATGGCGGCGGGTGCGGCGGCGGCTACGGGTGTGCGCGTATTCACTGCTTCCTCCAGCCAGGGAATTTTATATGGACTGGAAGCTCTGCAAACTATCGCCGGATGGCGCGTGCCGCTGGTTCTGGTCAACGTGTCCCGTGCACTGGCAACGCCGATCACGCTGGAACCGGATCACAATGACGTGTTGAGTCTGCGCGACACGGGCATCCTTCAATTGCATGCAGAAACCTGCCAGGAAGTGCTGGATTATATCCTGATGGCTTACCGCATCGCAGAAGACCCGGAAGTGTGCCTGCCGGTGCTGGTCAATCTGGACGGATTCTACCTGTCGTTCACCCGCGAACCGGTCATTCTGCCGGATGAAGCGGAAGTCAGAAAATTTCTGCCGCTGTTCAAACCGTCGCAACCGGTGTTCCAGGCTTCACAGCCGATGGCCCGTGCTTCCGCAGTCTTCGGTGGCGGCAACTATTCCTACTTCAAAATTCAGCACCACCTGGCCGCGCAAAATGTCCTAACTATTTATAAGAAAGTGGCACAGGAATTCGGCGAGCGGTTCGGGCGCTTCTATGATGCCGTGGAACGCTACCGATTAGACGACGCGGAATACGTGTTCGTCATGAGCAACTCGTTTGCCACCAAAGGCAAGGCCGCTGTACAACACCTGCGAAAGAACGGCATCAAGGCCGGCCTGCTCAAACTGAGTCTCCTGCGTCCGTTCCCGTCCGAGATCATCGGCGAAGCATTGGATCATCGGTCCAAGGTAGCGGTGATCGATCAGAATCTGGCGCCGGGTATGGGCGGTATTATTTATCCGGAAATTCTGAAGGCCGTGTACCGGCGGGAGGATCGCCCGGAGCATCTGCTTTCGGTGATTGGCGGACTGGGCGGCCGGGATATTCAGGAAGGCGATTTCATCAGTATCCTGCAGAGGCTGGATCAGGACCCCGGGGACGACCCGCTGTTCCTGTTCGATGAAAAGGATCTCAAACAATTCGATCAACTCCGGCAGATCGCCGGATTTTCCAGGGAGGCTCGCGTCTCATGACAGCCAGCATTCTCGATTCTGTTGAAGAATCCAAATATAAAAAGGTCACCGATCTGAATCCGCAAGAGGAGATCGCACCGGGTTCCGCCCTGTGCGCCGGATGCGGTGGGCTGGAGGGGATGCGTCTTGCCATGAAAGTGCTGGGCGAAGACACGCTGATCTGCAATGCGGCGGGTTGCTTCACGCTGATCTCCGTTTACCCGTTCACGCCGCTGAAAGGATCGTGGCTGTACACGAGCATGAGCGGCCCTGTGCCTGCGGCTCAAGGAGCGCGCGATGCTCTGGACATTCGCATGGCCAAACATGGCCTGGATCAAAAGGAGAACATGCAGGTCATGGTGGTGGCAGGTGACGGCGCAACCTATGACATGGGCCTGAGCCCCACCTCGGCGGCCATTCACCGCAACCTCGACTTCATTTATTTCTGCTACGACAACGAGGCCTACGGCAACACGGGGTTCCAGCAATCCGGGTCATCGCCTCTGGGCAGTTACACGATGACAAGCCCGAGCACGCTGGACCATCCCGCCGGTTCCGAGCGAAGCAAGAAAGATTTGTTCGGCATATGGATGGCGCACAATCCGCCGTACCTGGCCACGGTATCGCCACGCGAGCCGATTGATTTGTCCAACAAGTTCAAGAAAGCAAAGGACATGAAGGGACCGCGGTTGTTCATCTGTCTGTCGCCGTGTCCAACCGGTTGGGGATTCGATCCAAAAGAAACGCACCTCATTGCCAAACTGGCGGTGGATACCGGCATCTTCCCGATCAAGGAGTTTGTGAACGGCAAGGTGATTCATACGAAACGGCCTCGCAAACGCCTGCCGGTGGAGAAATATCTGGAGCGGCAAAAACGGTTCAAACATTTGTTCGAGCCGGAACGGCGCGACGACATCATCGCGCAAATTCAAAATAACGTCGATACTTACTGGGAGCAATACGATGAGTAAACTTCTCCTGAATGAGATCGAAAAGGAAATCCTGCATCCCGCCATAACCGGGAAGAAGGTGGATTTGCATCCTTTCTTTGCTCCGAAATCCGTCGCGATCATCGGCGCTTCACCCAGGAAAGGGAACCTCGGGAAATATATTGCTCAAAACCTGCTGCATCAAAAATACGATGGCACGGTAATCACGGTTCATCCTTCCGGGCAGGCTGTGGCCAATTGCCCGGTAGTGAAAGATATTCATAGTTTACCGAAAACGGTGGATCTCGCGGTCGTTGCGGTTTCGGCCTCCAAAGTCTTACCCCTCCTTCAACCGCTGGCGAACCAGGGGATCCACCACCTGATTATCATAAGCGGAGGGTTTTCCGAAACGGGAGAGGCTGGAAATATTTTGCAGAAACAAATTCAGGATGAATCGTTGCGCCTGGGTATTCATATTATCGGACCTAACGGGATGGGCGTTTTCAGTGCGCCGGACCGGTTCAACAGTTTCTTCTTGAAACCGGAAGAGATGATACTGCCGCAACCGGGCTCGGTGGCTTTTATTTCCCAGAGTGGAGCCTTTTTGATGCAGATGCTGAATCATCTGGGTAAGCGGAGAGTCGGCGTGCACCGTGCCGTTAATTTCGGCAACCGCATTGATATCGGTGAATGCGAATTGCTCGAAGAGTTTGCCCGCGATCCAGAAGTGCGTGTCATTGGGCTGTATCTGGAAAGCGTACAGGACGGGCCCCGGTTCATGGACACGGCGCGATCTGTTGCCTCCCGGAAGCCGGTGGTGATCCTTAAAGGAGGAAAAGCCGAAAGAGGCCGACAAGCCGCGCTTGCCCATTCCGCTTCGCTGGCGGGATCCTATGCCATTTTCAGGGCGGCCTGTGAACAGACCGGGATGATCGAAGTAAATGGCCTGGAACAGATGGTCGACGCCCTGCAAATATTCAGCAGGCAACCCCAGGCCCGAAGCAACCGAATCCTGGTCGTTTCCAATGGCGGCGGTATGGGAGTGCTGTTAACCGATCTGTGTGAACAGGCAGGACTTCGGGTTCCTGAACCTTCTCAGAAAAATCAATTCGTCCTGAAGGGTTTGTACCCTTCTTATTACTCGTTTCGTAATCCTATTGATCTGACCGGTTCCGGAACCAACGAGCAATGCGTTTCCATCGTGGAGTATTTGCTGATGACCGGTGAATACGACGCGCTACTGCTGGTGCTGTTGCCGGGCACCGAAGGCATCACCTCCGACATCGGCCCCATGCTTAAATCTCGTCTACCGAAAAATTTACCGGTATCGGTCGGCGTTTACGGTTCACTCTATGATGAACTGAATTCAGTTTTACACGAAAGCGGTATTCCGGTGTTTCCTACCGGCGAACGGGCCGCGTACGGCTTGGAGCTGTTGGTACGGCAATCCCGGTGGATTAAAAATGGAAGCTCTTTTAAAGAGGAGTCCTATCCTTCTTTCGACGAAACTCCGACACAGAACTGGCTGCGGTCCTTCGCTACCACCCCGCACGAAATGCAAATTAAAAATCTTCTGGACCGTTGCAACATACCTGTACCCAAACACTTTCATATCCTCAGTAAAAAGGATATTTACTGGGCCGCCGAGGGTATCGGGTTTCCCCTGACGCTGAAAGTGGTGGCACCGGATATTAAACATAAAACCGAAATGAAGGGTATCCGGCTCAATGTGACCGATGAAAAGAGTTTGATACTGGAATGGGAAGCCCTGAACACGGACTGGCCGGGACAAATATGGGCGGAACAGCAAATGCCGGCCGGCCTGGACTTGATGGTGGGGGCTCATCGCGACCCGCAATTTGGCCCGGTTCTCCTGTTCGGAACCGGCGGCAGTTACGTCGAACTGTATCAGGACATCGCACGATGGGTGCTCCCGGTTACGGATGAAGAAATTTTTACAGGAATTGAGAAGACAAAAGTATGGGATATCATTCAGGGATTTCGCGGAGCACCTAAACTCGATTACAAAATGCTTTTAGCTTTCTTGAAATGGGTTGAACACTGGATGATCTCCGAACCCAATATCCTGTCGCTGGATTTTAATCCGGTCCGGCTTTACGAAAAGGACCTGGTAGTGCTGGACGCAAAAATCACTCAGGTTCCGCTTGAATGGAAAGGGGTGAGGACATGTACACCCAATACATAGACAACTTCGCCGATGAACTCGGCCCCGAACAAATTATTCACATCTACGATCCCAAAACGCAGTTGCGGGCCATTGTCGCCATTGACAATCTGGCGCTGGGACCCGCCATCGGCGGTACTCGCATGATGCCGGACGTCACGACACGCGAGGTGTTCCGGCTGGCACGGGCCATGACATTAAAGAACGCCGTGAACGGCTTGAAGCACGGCGGCGCCAAGTCCGGCATTGTCGCTGACCCGCGGTCGCCCGACAAGGAAACCCTGGTGCGAACGTTTGCACGGGCCATCCGGGACATCAAGGGTTACATTCCCGGCCCCGACATGGGAACCGACGAACAAAGCATGGCCTGGGTGCACGAGGAAACCGGGCGCGCCGTCGGATTGCCGCGCATGCTTGGTGGTCTTCCCCTGGACGAACTGGGTATGACCGGTTACGGCGTCGCGGTGGCGGCGGATGTCGCCAGTGACGTTATAGGTTTGCCGCTGAAAGGCGCCCGTGTGGCTATTCAGGGATTCGGCAACGTCGGCAAAGCTGCGGCCAAATTCCTGCTGGAGCGGGGAGTTAAAGTGATCGCGGTGAACGATTCCAAAGGAACGCTCCACGATTCCGTCGGGATTGATATTCCTTCCCTGTTGAAATTTGTTGCCGGTGGAGGAAAAGTCGCGGACTCACGCTTGGGTCAACCGATGGAGCGGGATGCCTTGCTGACGGTGGAATCGGATATTTTTATTCCCGCCGCACGGCCGGATGTGTTCACGGAACTGAACCAGCACCTGTTGAACACCCAGCTGGTTCTCGAAGGCGCGAATATTCCCATCACCCGTGAAGCGGCTGAAAAACTGCACGCCCGGGGTGTCTGGATCATCCCCGACATCATCGCCAATTCCGGTGGCGTCATTTGCGCCGCAATGGAATATCAGGGCCGGACAGCTAATGATGCGTTTGCCGCCATTCGTGAAACCATCGGGCGTAACACCAGGGAAGTTCTCAGGCGGGTACGTGAAAATAAAACAGTTCCACATAAAGCGGCTTTGGATATGGCACGCGAGCCGATCGATGAGGCCATGGAACGTAATGCAATGATTTAAACGGGACGGTGAGAGGTTAAAGTAATCGAATGAGGGAGCCGGTTGCTTGTTAGGGGGGACCGGTTTTTTTACGCGGCAAAATCCGGATTGAGCCGTCCGGCTTCTTTCTTATGAAATTCCGATAGCTCGTCAAAACCGGTCAGCTTGTACACCAGCCCGAGAACACGATGAGCCTCGGCATAGTCCGGACTCACTTTGACCGCTTCCTTTAATGGCTCCAGGGCATCTTCGTACTGTCCCACCACCATATAGCACAGGCCCAGGTTGTAATGCGCTTCCGGCCAATCGGGTTTGAGCCAGCAGGCTTCCTTGAAGGCATCCAGCATTTCTTCGTACCGCTGGAGAGAGTCGAATGCTTTTCCCAATCCAAATTGAGCTTCCGCGCTATCGGGTTTCAGGCGGGCCGCCTTTTGAAAAGCATTCAGGGCCTCATCGCCCTTAAACTCCTTGAGACAGGCATTCCCCAATTGCAGACAGGCCTGAAGATCGTCCGGGTTTTTGGCTACCATATCTTTAAGATGGCTTATGGAATCTGTATTCGTCGAATCACTCATCGGATTCTTTCAATAAAGGAATTTTTATGAAATTAACGGTCGCCTGCCACGGTTCAGGAATGTCCCCCCGGAATCCAGCACGCGCCACGGATCATATGTTAACAAATAATTGATGGTAAAAGGAGTGAGAATGGAATGCCGGAAACAAAAGAAAAAAAGGTTACGGCAAATACTTTGGACAGCCGTAACCGTCATAATAACCCAGGGGAAGATTTTAAACTCAGCGGGACAGACCCATTTAAGAATGCCGGGTCTGCCTCAGATCAATGTATCCTGTAAAAGAATCAACCGCTGGTATTCATATAATCTGAATAAGTCTCGGGATACTCCAGATCCAGCCGTTGCTTGACCCATGCCGGAACCTGTTGTTTGGAGGCGGTCACCAGACCGATTTCCTCTTCACTTTTCTGGAAATTGTCCCAATGAATGCGATTCAGCTTTTTTTCAGATACTATTTTTTTAACGGATCCATCAGCTTTTTTAATGCGGACTTCATAGAACATGCCGTACCTCCTCAAGGTTGCGCGTTTATTCTCAGTACGCCTAAATAAAACCGGTCCGAGAAAACCCCTCAAAAAAGTTGGGGGGAAAATTTAGAAGGGTTTTCTCGAAACCCCGGTAAAATTATTTGGATGCTATTTATAAAGCAATCCTTGTGCCATTTAGAGCAAAAGCTCAAAAAACACATAACCCATTTAATTACAACATGTTATATTTTGGCAAAAATTTTCAGTTAGTGTAAGTGTACGAAAACTTGGTCAATTGAAACAAATGGTTATATGAAATATGGGATTTTTCTCTTCAAATTATTGAATTTCGGACTTTTAGGAAAGAATGACCAAAACCGTAAACCTTATAGGAAGATATGACGAATTTTGTCAGCCTTTATCCTATGAAGGCATTTCTTAACAGGAAATACGGTATTAAATGGGGTATTTAGGGGTTATAAAGTCCCAAAATCCTTGTCCCGCTTACACAAGGGGAGTCTTGCTCTGGTCTCAGGTGGGCTGGTAGAAAGAGGAGGACTTCCTGATTATTCTGATTATGGGGCTCTATTCTGATCCCGTGGCCCACAAAATTCGTAATATTATTGTCCGGATTGTGGAATTAAACCCATTTGTCGTAATTTCTGTCCATTGCCATACAGAAACCAGGGGTCAGGGTCGGCAGAGATATTGGGATTGGAGAAGTGAAAAGGTGGATTCCGTGGCTGATTCCTTTTGAAGTTATTCTTCAAATCAAACGACTTTAGACCGAATTCTCTGTGGAATGATTTGATCTGGGGACTCGCAAGCGCTTTTTTTTGCAGGGGGTTGGGTTTACTGTAGAGAATCCCGTTTTCTATTCTAGGCAACCGCTGGGAAGGCGCCGCATAGGGATATCGGACATAAGGAGAAACCGGCCAACGGTGCAGCTTCAAATCATATTGAGATGAGCTAAAACCCCGGTGGTGGGGTGGGTAGACGTTTTGCGGCCTGGTATTGCCGTAACCGGGAATTCCGGTGCGAAAACCACCCGGACCGTGCGCCCAGCTTTCAGCCACCCATACGGTCAACAACAGCATTCCGGCTAAAATGGTTATGAGCTTTTTCATAAATACCTCAAAGATCCCCAATTAATATGTACCCGGTCAGCCATGAAAGCAACCGCGAATCACCAGAAATGAATCAAATCCCCGGAATCCAATAAGTTCCTGTCAGGAAAATTCAAGCCAGGGACCACTCAAAGGTTCCTAACGGGTCGCTGTGCAGGGTAACGCGGTCACCGGACTTTAAGGGTCCGACTCCGGCAGGCGTGCCGGTAAATATCAGATCACCCTGCTGCAACCTCCAGATACCACTCAAGTAATGAATCAGGGTAGAGACTGAAAACATCATTTCTCCGGTGTTACCGGTTTGGCGCACCTCGCCATTGACCCGGCATTCAAACGAAAGGTTGTTTAGAGGAATGCTTCCATCAAATGCGACGGGATAACCGCAGGGCGCACTGTGATCGAAGGCTTTCGACATTTCCCAGGGATGCCCCTTCTTTTTAAGATCCGACTGCACATCCCGCAGGGTTAAATCCAGGCCCAGTGTTAAACCCGCAATATGCAACGCGGCGGCGGATTCTGAAATATCCCTTCCCGCTTTCCCAATCAACACCACCACTTCCACCTCGTGGTGCAGATTGTTTCCATGCGAAGGCATCTGGATGATTTCCCCCGGCGGCACCAGACTGGTCACCGGCTTCATAAAGACCACCGGTTGTCCGGGTGCATTGCCCCCCAGCTCTTTAATGTGCTCGGCATAATTCTTACCAATGCAGAAGATGCGTTGCGGAGAATAACGCCGGGTCCCCAACTTGAAAATCATTCCATCTCACTCCCGTTTAAAAAATTGCTGATGCTTAAGACTTTCCAGAAGAATTATATAGGGAAATGGCCCGAGGCGATGAAGCCTTTTCAGGAACCAATTCAGGCCCCGGGACCCGGAGCATAAGAAAAAACTCACCGGAAAAAACCCAGTCCCCGCCTCTGCCCTCCTCCCAAAATACGATTAACTTTTTTAACTTCAACAATTTATGGATATTGAAACTCCGAAAATATAAGCCGGGAAAATTTCCACTCTTTTTTGTCGGGTCCCTACTGGAAAAAAAAATGACTTATGGTAGGATGTGCCTTTCAATTTACATTTTGGGGGAGATTTCGCTATGGCAGAGGGAAAAGTGAAGTGGTTCAACAATAGTAAAGGGTATGGTTTTATTGAAACCGATGAAGGCAAAGATGTGTTTGTTCATTTCTCTCAGATTCAGCAGGAAGGGTTCAAGACGTTGAAGCAGGGCCAGTCTGTTGAATACGAAATGAATGTTGGGGATAAAGGACCCCAGGCCTACAACGTACTGCCCAAGTAGTTGAATCCTTTTCCCACTCCGGTTGGAGTGTTTATCCGAAAGGGTGTCTGGTCCAACACTTGATTAAAATCTTAATCCCGGTCGAAGCAAACAGCTCCCCGGATTAATACAGGACGCGTTTATTCTGAAGCAAACGGTTCTCCCTTGTGAGAACCGTTTCTTTTTTTGGCGTTCTCTCCAGTCAGGATTTATCAGGTTGATCCTTGGGCAGGGATACGATAAAAGTAGCCCCTTTCTCCAGATGGCTGCGGACTGTGATTTCCCCGTAATGCCGGGTCACAATTTTTTCACAGATCGCCAAACCGATCCCGGTTCCCTCAAAATCTCCGCGGCCATGCAACCGCTCAAAGGGTTTGAATATCCTCTCAAAATATTTATCGTCGATTCCAATCCCATTATCGGAAACCGCTATATCCCAACGCTGAGTGTTTTCGCAAAAAGAGCTTCTCACACTGACCACAGGAGCCACGTCTTTTTTATGGTATTTGATGGCATTGGAAATTAAATTTTGAAACAAAATGGAAAGGTGAACGGGATCCCCTTCCACTACCGGCAGGGAATCCACTTGAATCATTCCTCCGACCTTTCTCAACCGCCATCCCAGATTATCCGCAACCTGTTCGATTATTTTATTCAGATCAACCGGTTTAATGGAATTTTGAGTGTTACTGACTCTGGAATACTGCAGGAGGTCATCAATGAACTTTTGCATTCGGCTGGCGGCATTTTGCATACGCTCTAAATATTCTTTTCCACCTTCATCCAAACTGGAGGATTTATCTTTCAACCGATCTCCAAAGGAAATGATTTTACGCAATGGCTCCTGCAAATCATGGGACGCAATGTAAGCAAATTCCTCCAAATCCTGATTACTTCGCTTTAACTCGGAGGTATAGTATGCCAGCTGGTTTTCAGACTCTTTATGCTTGGAAATATCTACAATAATACCTTCCAGGGCATCCAGCCCGCCATCTTCCGCAAACACCCCCCGGCCCTGCTCCCACACCCATTTCAATTCCTTATCTGCTGTCAGAATACGGTAATTGATCTGAAAGGCCTCTCGCTTCTGGAGGGCTTCCTGGACTTCACCCCATACTTTTTCCTGGTCATCAGGATGGATGACGTCATTACCAAACGAAACATTCCGGCTCAGCATAAAATCGCCAGGAGTGTATCCCGTTAAATCGAAGCAACCCTCATTAACAAATTCCACTGTCCAGTTGGAATCGTTTCGGCATCGATAGACCATTCCGTTCAGATTACTGATAAGTGTTTCAAGAAAACGCTGACTCTTCTTGAGCTCGTACCCAACCTCAGTGACCTTTTTGGTGCGCTCTTCAACTTTAAGTTCGAGCTCCTTGTTTTGCTTTTCGATAAGTTCCCTGGACTCGACAAATCCCTGCGAAAGATTTTCAAAAATAGAGGCAAGCACTCCGATTTCATCTTTAGAAGTGGTTCTTATATGATGCTTTTTGATTTCCTGAAACCGGCCCTCCCCAATCATGCCGTCAACATATTGCACCGATTGGGTAACATCCGTAATGGGCTTGACCACAAACCGCCTTAACATCCAATATCCCAAACTGGTTAAAATCAGAATTAAAGTCCCGAGCTTTAAGGCCAGTGACCTGACCAGACTGGAAGCAACCGTGGTGGCCTCGGAAAGGGGTTTGACGATGGCAAATTTCCAATAGGATTCCGGCACATGGAATAAAAAGACGAGTGATTTTTCACCCAGGATAAAATCATTTTCAATTTCAAAAGTTTTAAATAATTTGGACTTTCGGGTGCTCTCCTTCAAGGGATCGACCACCACGGCAGAAATAAATTCAGCCTCTTCTCGATTGATCTGATAACTGTCCTGATCAATTTTTGCCGGCAGGGCCGCATCGTATCCTGGCATCGACCTGGCTTTTTCCAATATATATTGGTTCATTTCTTTCACTTCATTGGAAATCGCCTTGAATAAAGGTTGTTTCTCCGCAAATTCGGTTGCGGTGAGAAATTCTCCCGATTGATTTCCATCTGGGTCCGTGGATAGAATTTTCGCCCTGTCTCCCGCCTCAGGAAACGCGATAAATTTTCCGTTACGGTCGAACAGGACGGCGTATCCACCGGTCTTATTCTGTAATTCCCGCATTGAACCTTCGATCCCTTCCAGCTTTAGGTCCACCGTCACAGTTCCCGTCATCTTCTTCTGATCATAGGTTCCCACGGTACAAGTGACCATCGGTTGAAAAGAGTAGGGATCCATATAGGATTTACTCCAGAAACAGCGGCCCGGCGCAATATGCCGAACCACCACATACCATTCCTCATGATGGTATCCGTTACCAGCAGGATCATTGTAATCGTCATAATATTTGAATAAGCCATTCTTATCCCTTCCCCAGAAGAAACTCCGGCGCTCCACCCCTTTGGAAAACTGATAAGGTTCCGGCCAAACACCGCCCCCTGCGACTTTTAAATCTCCGTCAAAATCATATATTGCTGGATATATCCGGCGATAAACAGATGGATCCTGGGGAAGTTTTTCAGTGAGGGTCGCAATGGTGCGGACCAAGCCGGCGATCTCGGAAGAACGGCCTATGAGGTTTTCAACGGCATTATTTCCAGTCTGTTCGATCAGTTTCGCGGATTCCTTCAGAACCCGGTTTTTCCCAGTGGTATTAACCACCCAAATGGCACTCGACAACATGCCAACCGCCATGACCACAAAAGCGATTGTCCATTTAAATCCTAGACCTTGAAACCAGGCAACTTTTTTATCGGACATATAAACTTTCAAAGAATGGATCTGCTATAAAAAAGACAATCCCCGTCTGTTCCCAACCATTCACGCCTGAAAGGAAACTGAATGAAAGACCAATAATAATTACATAGAGAATCAATGTAATTAATAGAAGCGCTACACCCAACCGTTCCCTCAGCCCTCAACTGAGCAGGGAAACCCACCTGCCTTATTAGGGTAGGGCCTAATCCAGGTAAATTCAATTGCGCC
>Ga0224501_10001263_pt1 | contig 19637 bp, 12 predicted proteins | sample SF_Oct11_sed_USG_4_FD_169105 | JGI IMG/M metagenome (GOLD analysis project Ga0224501, IMG submission 169105) | Sediment microbial communities from San Francisco Bay, California, United States - SF_Oct11_sed_USGS_8_1 | ecosystem: Environmental > Aquatic > Marine > Sediment | place: USA...
GCCCTGTTCTCGCCCTGTTCTCGCCCTGTTCTCGCCCTGTTCACAGTCGTCTTGTAGGCTATTTTGCCTGTCAATTGAGAGACTGGATATGAGACTTCACCATGCCGATCGGTCTGAACACCAAACACTTGCATCGATCGGTTAAGCTGGTTGAGGTATGAAGTGGGATCTCTTTAACACCATCTAGCCAGCTCTTTCTGGGACAGCCTGTAGGGAGGGTGCTAGGGGGCTTTCATGTTAGGATTCTTTTGGCTGGTCGAGAATCTGGAATACGGATCATATGGCCATAGCAACGGAGAATATTTCTTTCGATCAAGAGGATGAAGAGCTCCACTTTGAGTTTCCTTCTGACGTCTGTGTTGTAAAGCCTGTCTCTCTTTGTAGCTCTTAGGATAAGTCGCGAGACCTTTATCCATGCATCCTGTAGTCTGCTCTTCAGTTTCTCTGTCAGGGTCCATGCCTCGCTCCCGAACATGAGGACTGGCCGAAGTATTGATGTGTAGATATCAACCTTTATTGCGGGAGGGATGCTTTTCTCGCATAACAGATGATACAGAGAAGTCTTGTGTTTTTTGAGAATTTGGATATTCTGCTATCCACTTTTTTTGCTTCTCAGGAGAGTTGGTTGAGCTGCGGGCAAAGAGCAGCAGTTTTTTTTAAACGATCTCAAGCGGCATGTCATGAACCTCAAATATTCAGTATTGGTGCCCAAGTAGAGCTTCAACCCTTGAGCCACAGCAGCTTCCTGCAGAGCGTGCATACGCAAAACATCAACCATATTCATTAGAATATTCTTATTAAAGCGCAATGGCCAATGCGACCAAAAGAGTAAAACCTGTTTGTCTGTAAACTGAGAATGCCGTTGAATTGAGAATTGGTTAAAGGGTCAACATATACTGTAATCTGTGTATACATCTATATATGCAGGTAAGGATCACCGGGTCATTCGATCTGTGATTTCGGATGTTTTCAATGGAGGAATTGACCTCGTGAAGGTATTGTGGAACAAAGCCAAAGATGGACTTGGTAAGGTCAAGGTGAGTTATCTCCGTTTAAGCCTAAGATTGTTGCTAAGATTCAAAAGCGCCTGTAATGCCATACAAATGTAACTGTAAAGACCAGTCACAACTCTTGTAATGGATATGACCCAGTCTCCTTGAATGTATATACGAAGTGCCTAATTCATAAAGGTCCCCGAGTTGGATGTCAGATTTAGTCGAGCTCCTACTGTAGAGATGATTTAAAGAGTTGGAGTTCATTGTATTGATTGAAATTTTGTCATTAGAATGATGTGGAGCGTCAAATTCAGTCTGCCCTTGTGAATAATCTTTTCTTTCGATCCAATAAACCACTTAAAAATAGCAGTCCACAATAAACATACAGTAATGCTCCTACGTGTAGGCCCCAATGATAACATGTTTATGGCTAAATGTTGTGATCGAGTTCAATCATTACCTATATAAGCTTTCAAAGTCTTGTTTTGAAGCGGTCTGTACTAAACGTTATATGTGGAGCTCATACTCGCAGCTGGCGGTGATGACATGGGCTTTAATCCCAGGCAAGAATGATCACAAGTCAGGTGCTCTAGTCACTCATATGCAGTGATATGAGTCACTCGTCCCAATATACCAGACCACTTTTGTTAAACCTTATTTTTTAGGATGCAATCTTTGGAGATAGCAAACCCACTGTACCTGACCCTATTACCATCATTGGTAAGAGGATGGTCTCTCCTGAAACTAAAACCCTCGGCCAGCTGATGAATGATCTGAAGGCATTCCAAGAATCACACAATCTAGCATGCGAGCACATGCAATCCGCTTTCAAGGTATATTATGATAAAGCAGGCTTGATGTAGCTTATTGAGCTTGGGCCGGCTATTCTTGGTTCAACTTACAGTTGGCATGACTCAGTTCTTATACCTTCATCTCATGGTCTTCTTCTCACGTATGGCAAAGCTGCTAGGTTAGATACTTGTTTTTCACCAGGATGGAACACCATGTGTGGGTCAGTATCAACGTTCCAGGTTGGGGGTCAATCAACCCACGTCAGTCTACATTTTACCCGCCGGCTACCTTTCTCGAGAAGGGAGAGGTGAATCTTTAGCAACCATGTAATGATTTTGACCCTCTTATCCACTGGTCGGAACTTCCATTTTTTTACCATGGTGATCCGAACCCACACTAGAAATTAGGGCTAAAAGCCCATGCCAGAAAAACACCCCACTGGCAGTGAGGCTCACACCTGTGATCTATAGATTACAAGCCCTAGCTTTTTACCTACTGAGCTATCCCTGCATGAGTCATGGATGTATAGTACCACTATGCGCCTAATTGGACCAGGAAGTTGAATAATAGAGACTAGCCTCTTCTATTTGGGGTCCACGTTGACCAGCATCCATCTCGGAGATATATGCAAGCCCATGGCTGGTAATGACGCTATCCGTCTAACCAAAATAAATTATCCTATTTTTCCCTATATTTGACTAATGACTAACAGTGGTGGAATGCAAAGTACACACTGTTTTCACAATGCTGACCTGGCATGCCAAACTACACCAACATCATGGGAGTTTGTAGCTACCAGTAGTAAAAATGTCATCTGCCCCATATTTGTGCCTTATAGTGCTTTTCAAATTCAATAACTATGGGCTGAACTCTAAAATTTGGGGTGAAGCCATCACTTTGTTAACACCACACGGAGCCATTGCTTTTATCCAGGTTTTGGGCTTTAAAGCATCTGTGAAAGTAGGTGCCTCATAATGACACAGTCTAGGAGTGATAAGTCAAAGATATACTTAGTTTTCTGCATACCCCCAATGGCATGACACCTGTTGGCATATGCAAGAAAAACCCTACAATGGCCCTGAAATAAAATGGACAATATCACACCAGATCGATGGTAGATTTTTTATTGTTTGGGCATTTGGCCATCCTGAATAATGGACTTCACAAGCCTGAGGCTTGTTCGAGTTGTATATGCTAGAAGTTATGTGAGAAGCTCATTCTTGCTCTGGGCACTAATCATGATTACGTCTTAAACTCAGGATCTCTCAATTTTGAGCCAATCGCTCTAGCCGTTGAGCTATCCCGCTATGATCCCAGATTGCATTTCTCTTTTATGAGCAGATTGTGAAGCAAACAGCAAAAGAAATGGCACAGGATTTGCTTCTGTTCATAAGCAGGGCCGCACACGCCTTTTGGAGTCTGTGATCAGCATTGAAAGGGACTTGTATCAGGCCTCCTGTCAGATATTTCTGGAGTCGTGAAAAGATCATGAAGTGACATGACAAACACAAGTCATCTATTACCTATGCATGAATACAATGATAGACATGATATGAGCATGAGCATATAATAAAAATATATGTCTACTATGGAGATCTTGTGATGATGTAGTCCGGTTTGTTTCGGACAAGTTGAGTGATCGTATATAAAAGATGGGGAAGTCAGCAGAGAAAGGTTCATGCATTTCAAATATCTACAGTCAGAGTTCAAACAACATTGGCTAAAACTGTTAAAAATTTCCAGGAACCACTCAACCTTCGTAGTATCAAGCTTCAATTCACGCTTATGATTTCTATAGGCAACGGCCATTCACCGCGAATTGGTCTACCTGTCTGAGTGAGTTCACCATGGTTGCTAGCGATATTTTTATAATGGGGGAGAATGAATGAGGTTTACAGAGTGGACATCCTTCTGGGGTCCCGCCGCATGCAGATTTGTCTTATTAAGCTCCCAGGCGACTTGTAGTCAGGACAATAGCGAAGTAATTAGAAAATTTGGCTTGACAAGGAATCAAATCGGAAGAATACGAACCTCTGTTCCCTACACGGCTGACTATTGCATGCTTTTCAAAGACTAGTTACAATTTCCCAGCAGATCCTTACAGAGAGATTGCCGCGTCTTGCTGAATCTTGCAATATTATTTTCCGAAGACGGCTATTTCCTTTGATAATACTTGCAACAGTTGCTCTTCATAGCTCAAGTTAGCGAAATTGCGCCAAATGAACTGGGTTAGATAGTTCTAGTTGTGAACAACCCTCCAAGGGGGACTACTGCATGCGCCATGCAGTTAATTGAGCTTGTCTGTATTACTATATTTGTATGGTTTATTCACACTATAAAATAAGAACCATCAATGTGTTACACATTTAAAATCAGTAAATCCAGGCTTCCAGGCATGCAATGATGTGTCTATCACATTATTACAAATAAAAAAGTTTTTACATGATAAAACGCTGTACATTATTTTATCATACATGCAAAACTGGTACATCGCTACTTGAGCTTTTTGCTTGCACTAGAAATTCCAACAGAAGCGGGCCGATGATTCCGCGAGCATTCTCAAAGCATTGAGCGACGGACTGGTTCGAACAGCTTCAGTCATACCGCAATAGTATACATTTTATCTAGCCAATAAGGTGATCTGTAGCTCTTTGTGTATTCCAATCGCAAGTGGAGAGGGCAACTCTAGCTTTGTGCTAAAAAATCAAAAAAGTAAATCACAGGATAGAACGGGACCTTGTGAATAACGAAAGAAGTGACAGGAAAATCTGAGGGTGAATACGATTAGTACGGCAATAATCTCCCTAACTGATCCAAATCAAATGGTTTCCTCTCATAGCTCTCTAATCCGTTTACAGTTAAAGGGTTTATGTCATGGCCAAAAGTGTCTTCACTTGTTTTCAGATCTGAAGCCAAGTGTGAACAAATGGGCCCAATACCACGCTCAAACAGAAGCCTAGATATAGCCCTACCCAATGCGCCTATTTAGAGCCTTTGGCGACGCACTTTAGACCGTCAATGCAACGGAATTGGCTTCGGGATAGAAATTAACACAGTGCTGTTGGTGTTTGCGTTGATTTTTTGGCTTACGCGCTGGCGTTTGGAAAATCCTCTTGCAGGTGTATATTAGAGCCGTAGTTACGCAGTCTGAATAGAGAAAATGCTCAACAAAAATATAGAAATAGGGCTTCAGAATGCTGTTTGTCACCTCTGTCATGAGCGTTAGTGCCATTAGGTGCATTCGCGTGCTCGGGAAATCTGCTCAACTGCTCAAGAGCGCGACCGAAAAGCGCGATCCAAAAAAAACATCTTCCACTTTCGGTTGCAATTTGAGAGCGAAAGTATGCGAACAGAATTTCGCAACCGAAAGTAGGTGTAAGCCTAGTAGTTTAGGCAAATGCCAAGGTTATCACAAACAGGCTTGATTACTACGTTGAAATAACGAATCACGAACGAACGTTGGGCTCTAACCGATGAGTTAAAGTTGGGAGAGAACAACTCTGATCTGATCAAAGTCCATCCTAAACTCCACCGCATTTCATCACCGGGACCTTGTGTTCGTGTGCTCCCGACCAAAAATTTCAGTCGCCAGCACGCGAATGCGCCTATTATTGCGCAATGATAGAGGCCCAAACGCAACGGCCTCTATTTAGGGCTAGGGAAAACCTCTTAGCACTTCTTATAACTCCAACTTTCTCCAATATTACGTTCAATTTTGAGTTCTACCCGATCTTATGAGGGAGTAAAGATCACCAGGTTAATAAGTTTTAGTAACTAGATCCCATTTTCTTTCTATTTGGACTATTCGGGCCATAGTTATTCGAGTGATCGATATTCTTTTTTGGGAAAAAGACCACTCACTATCGCTGCACTGTATGCGGAGTTGCCTCCCTTTAAGGATGGGGAACACAACTCCAAAAGTACGTCTGCATTCGACCATGCCATAACCCTTTTAACATTATAACGTCTCTCAAATTTGTAGCCTGATTAACAGAGAAACCTTGTTTGACCTCCGAATTGATCCAAGGCTGGATGCCTTTTCGGGATTCGACAGCATGAATTGCTGTACATAAGTTATCAATTTTAAACGCTAAGTCACAACTACTCGCATAGGTCATGTATACTAAAAAATTAGAGCCAGTACCACGCTTCATAAAAGCATGTATCCTGTGTCACCCTCTATGGTTTTACCTCTTCAAATCCCATGCTTTTTAGTTGTGACACCTTAGCCTCCAGCTCTGGTTCTCTCTGTGTACCTTCAATGGTAATACCTGCCAGTTAAAAATCAGCAGAACACAGCTGTCAGCAAGCAGTTGTGTGTGGGCGTACAATTTACCATACAGTATCCATTGACACTGATGAAACAGCTTCGGCTAGAGTTACAGCCACAGCAGACGACAGTCTGGGAATTCTGGTTACTTCGGGCAAACAACGATGAAGTCACTCTCAAAGTCTTCCCAGTTTTGGTAATCAGCACCAACTTCAACAACAGTTTCATCCGCACTATAACCAGGCTCAAACACAACTAAGTGACTGAAATCATGTTAAGAGAAATGAAGGAGACAAGAGATGGAAAGAAGTTAATGCGCTGAACTATAACTCAGTATTAGAATCAGCAGCGCAGATCTCGATGATTCCTGCTAGTAAGCGGTGCTGGTCAGACCTGTATAACCAATCGCATCAGGACCTCTGACACAGAGTATAATTCATTGATGTATTGTGTCTATGGTTGGACTTACCTTTGGCATAAACATTTGTCCAATGTTTGGCCGTTTGCCTGTATATTGAATTATTTTCTTTGTACTGTCTAGCCACAACGGCATCCTGTGGGTCGTCAGGCTCTGCTGCGGCCAGCAGCGCTTGTAGCGATAGCAAAACTGTGCGTAGCGTCATTGCTGCCGCCCTGAAAGGTTCAAGGGCATGCATTGTAAGACTATGTAAGACTGCCACTAATGTTTCGGTCGATCAACACGTGTGATTACAACCCAGCTTAGAGGTCGGTGAAAACACACTTTTGCCAGTTCAATGGGAAAAGGCCTGTTGCTTTTGTTACCTCTATTCTGTTGACCACCTGCACCTTGAAACCTGCGACAATCGGAAGAGGCGAAGAACCTGGCACTAGCTATTACAATTTGTTATATAAAAAATACTCCCAGGTCGTGAGATCAACAAACGAAAGAGTGTGGAATGACATAAATTACTCAAACAATCTTTCAGCAGTTTCTAAAAAAGACAATTGTTCAGCGGCCATGAAAAACACAGGTTAAACAACCAAGCCCAAAGGTTACGTCTAGAAAATCAAAGCTTTCCTTATTTGTTGTCATAAAAAGCGCAGTGTGTTTTAAACTTTTACAAAAAGAGATCATTTGCACATTTTTTAGGGTGTGATTCCAAAGAGTTCACGGTTTTGTTTGCAAAATCTGCAATTGAAATACACTATTCCACTATAGACAAAACAAGAAACGCAGCCCTTTGGTCATTTTTTCTAGAATATTTAAACCTCTCCATAGTATTCTGGGGAGCAAATTTGAGTTGATTTAGATTCCTACTACTTGTAGTTAGATGCAATTTATCCCAATTCTATGCCTTCGCAAATTGTGAATTGATTTAGAATCGACTCAATTCTTAGAACCTCCTAGAATCCTTAGAATTTGTACGCCTCTGCATATTCCATGGAATAAATGCACAATTTCAGCCATGCTATAAGCGAGCATAGGTGTATGCTAAAGGCATCAGCATCTTTTGAAAGTAATGATGGCTCACCATTGGTCTTTGAGAATGTCTAAGCAGATGGCACCAGTGACTGAGCTGATATTCGGGTGCCAGATCTTTGTTACAAATTTCACCTAGAAAAATAAAACATAACACATAGCCTACAATTGTTACTAGACACTTCAACATGAATCGTAGCACAACTGAAATCTTTCTACTATATAAAACATTCTCTCAGAGTACGAATCTTTTCTCCGCTCACGTAAGAGTACGCTTTAAATTTTTTGAAGAGGTATGACTCAGCTAGCCAAAACATTGGGCAGAGGTTGGTGGTTATCGTGCCAGTGTTTGCCTACCCCCAGAAGATTCCATAATCCAAACTGCTGACTCACTATACACACTGATATGAACTACACAAAAATAGTTGTTTTTGCTATTTACTAACTACCGCTAACAGCTCAACACTGTCGTCTACCCCAAGGCTGAAAAAGTTTTGTATCGAATACTTTAATACTGATACACTTTTTTTATGTATCAGTTACAAATATCTGATACTCTCAGAGAAAGGAAGAAATCCTTTCCCGATACTCGATACACCTACCGAGGATGTGGCGAAAAAGCGCCAGATTTACCAAGTAAAAAATAAACAAAAATTTTATCGAGTGAATCTTATTTTAATTATTTAGGAGTTCTTTTCTTTAGATTCAGTGTAAAAAGAAAAGGTAATGTTCGCGACTGATTACGCTAATTAGGATGAACAAAGTTAATAGTTTGCACTGTTTTTACACCACTCAATATCAAGGTTAAGGTCACCTAGTTGACTAAATTCACCAAAGATAGGCACTTGTCATATAAACTTTTCGACACACCGACTGGATGGCTGCTATAGAGCCCCATTAGAGGCTTGAGGCTCTAACCGATGAGTTAAAGTTGAAGGAAGACGACTCTGATTTGATCAAAATCCGTCCTGAACTCAACTGCACTTCCTCACCGCGACCGTCTGTTTGCGACCGAAATTTTTTCAAAGATTTCGGTTGTGAGCACGTAAATGCACCCACCTATTGAGAGAATGAGAGTACTGAATGCATCCTGATTGTAACTGATACTGATTTAGATTTTTAGAATTTTCATGAGCTAATCGTTCCCATTTTCGTTCCGCAAAACGGAATGAGTACCAAATCGTATTCGATATTTCCAACCCTGTTTTAAACTAACCATAACAGTCTTGAGACGAAACCACACAAAAACCACCTTAACTGGAATGAGTACTGCTGGTGTGGACGTTACTTTTGATTTACCTTTGGCGGATTAAAAGGATAGGTTTCTGGTATAGTTATATCTAATTTGAAGGTGCCGGTCTCATAAGGGGTCTCCGGTGGACCCCCTATTTCTCCTTTGAGAGATGTGTAGTTATCCGTATCATCTAATTCTAGCTTGATATGACATCTGTGCAACTACAGAGAAGATATGAAAGTCCAACTGAGAATGATCATTAGAAGGCATATCAGTGCTACAATCTTGCTAGGTCAGTACTTACTTGTCAAACCTCCACAGGTCTATGCTTTGTTTTGGTCATTAATGATCAAGATGGCAGAGAGTCCTTGCTTTAATGCATGGCGTTAAGCTATTGTACATTCGAGGAATTTTAGAACAATATGGTGCGGCAGCTAACATGGTGATTAGGCGAGTCATGGTTACCCGCGTCTGAAATCTGAAAGAGGACTTTCCATTCGTAGAAAGATTAGTTCTCACATGATCATGAGATTGAGAACCTGAGTGTGTAGAGAAACTCAGTCATTAAGATTAAGTCTGAAAACTATCATTATCAATCACCATACTCTGACTCTACACTTCAGCGGTAGGCCTACTGGTAGTAACTAGTAAGTACTAAGTTATTTAAATAAATAATCATCTTATCGTGTAATTGTAAACACTAAATAGTAAATTATGTCAGTCACTGTCAGTGTCAGACTCACAGTCACTCGCAGTCTTCAAGTTCAGGTATCAATTTCAGTTTTCAATACTCAGAAAACTCATAAACTCAAAAAGTACCTAGCTGAACACATTTGATTCGAACATTTCTTTTACATGGCGAACTTCCCGATCACAATCACATTCACTAGTTCTACTTATTTTATTACTATTACTATTAGTCAGATCACTCATACTCAAGACTCAGAGTCAGACTCAGAACAGAACAAATGACTGAGTTTCACTATAGGAACGTAGGCGAAAATATCATTTTAATGGCAATCGCGATCTTTTTTAACTCAAAATCAATGGGCATACCTCTTCATTTTTAATCACTTCTTTGAACTCTCTGGCTATGCGCTGTGCTGCAATATTAGCCATGATAATGCTGGTTGGACTAAAAACGGACAACAATTCCTACCCAGCACCAGATCTCATGGAACTAGAACACACCTGATTGGTCCGCTGTAATGACATCATACCCTTTTGTATCCGGTAAAATTCTGTCGGTTTATGGTGAAATAATCGGAATGATTCGGCACAACTTCAGCTGATCGATGAGAACCTTTGGACGATAAAACAGTCTGACGTTCCTTTCAAGCATCCGGTAGTGCCATAGACGGATTGCATTTTTGTTATTCCTTGGAAAATCTCAAAACATCGGATAATCATGATCATCTACACCTGCAGGCTCACCGGTAAGTGCCGCCGAAATATCCTTTGAATCGTTAGATGGATCAATAACCATCCTCATCATATCCTTTACTACATTATTTGTTTATTTTGTGAGTCCCCGTTTCAAAGCTGATGGTTGACGTGACACACTTCAATGTGGGTCAGAATGAACGAATACCCCAGATGAGATTTGGTTATTTTTATCCCTTGGTTGAACGATTAGGATCCAGCTCCGAAGAACCCGAGTACGGTAGATCTGGGTTCCCCTTTGCTGAGTCAGTCGCTTGACTGGCCTGATCAGTCGCTTGACTGACCTTAGTAGTAGTAACTTTTCTAATTTCTTTCTCACTCTCAGTCTCAGTTTCACTTTCTGCTCCTGTCTGTGACTGTGAGTCTGTCTCAGTCTCACTCTCAGTGTGAGTGTCTGTCACTGTGACTTGGTAGTTGGTAACTACTACTAGTAGTAGTACTACCCCTACTAGACGACTAGTTGGTAGTTGGTCGGCAGTACTTCACTACTACGTCCAATAAACCGCAGTAGTACAAGTCTAGTAGTAGTACTACTTCACCGGCTTGTGACCTGTTCTGGGTAGTGGTGCTTGATTTAAAAAAATCCAGGAAAAACATCCTAATCGGCTAGTCGGTGTAGCCAGCTGATCACTTGAAAGTTGATGTCACAAATGATTGAGGTTGCTACAATTCAATCTGGCTGGGTTAGTTGGTACATAAAAATGATAAACGGTAACAGTGCTGTTGGTGGCAAAAAGTGTTTGTATTTTGTTTCTTTGCTATAATTCAATGTAAGGTAAAACCGTAGAGGAGTCAAGTGTAAATAAATTACTTTACTGAGTATAACTCACATTTCACCGTCTCCATTTCATTTATTCACAGGTAACGAGATTTGCTCTGATGCGTCAAAGATTCACGATGAGGGTGGTCTGCTCAGAGTTGAGTGCAAGAACATTGTCGTTGACAATAGGATTTCTGATGCCTTGATTGGTGGCAACGCCAGCGCTGAAGAGGCCAGTGAGGGTACCGAGGACGAGGCTCAAACAGTCATTGATGTTGTCCATAACCACCGACTGTACAAGGTGGAGGGTGGCATGGCTAAGAAGGACTATATGGTGAGTAGTTATTTTTATTAGTGTAACAATAACGGGATACCTCGCTGCACTGTTTGAAGAAAGCACAGGTTGCAAAAGTCCTAGTGGGGTAATACTCTGATAGGAAACGCCTTATTTAAGAGAAATATTGGCAAATGAGCCAATATCACCATTAGTCTCAGGACTGTTGCTTGTTATAGGGAAGGTTATAGTGTTACTCATAGTATACTCATAAGCAATGAATGAGTTACTTACTGTTGTTTTTCAATGCTAGGCCAACATCAAATCATACAGCAAGCGTCTGGCTGCCCATTTCAAGGAGGTAGGCGAGCCATATGAGGGCTGGCAGGCGGAGTTCCAAGACGCCTGCAAGACTATCCTGAAAGGATTCAAGGACTTTGACATCTACACAGGTAGGAAAGCAGTTTTATCGGTTTTAAAACTATTTGTAATTAATTGAATAAGAGGTTGAGATGCTAACGGCAAACAAAAACCGTTCAACATACTTCAGAACTTTAGAATATCCCCTCAGCTGCCATATTCCCCCTCAACTGCCATGTTTTGTGTTGCAAATATACTCAATGTTGTTTTAGGTGAGAGCATGGACTTTGAAGCTGCTTATGGACACTTGAACTACCTGGAGGATGGAATCACTCCATTCCTAGTGTTTTATAAGGCCGGTCTCAAGGCCGAAAAGGTGTAAATGCTGCCCAGCTACTCAACCAAAGACTGAGCCTAACTTAATATTAATGTAAAATTTGAAACCCTATACTTATTATTAATACCGAAAGGTTCGGACTGCTCGTAGTACTGAACTCAATCGGTGCTGCTTATCAAGGTGAGGGATTGGCACTACTCCCAACATCCTTTTCGGCTCATTGTGACAGCAGACCTCAATAATGTACTTTATGAACGTATTTGTATCTTATCGTGGTCATGTTGTTGCTGCTTTGAATATGAACAGATAAAATGATATGCCGTACAACATCCAAATACTTTTCTGTCTTATTAGTGTAGATGGGGTGAACAATTATATTTCCTAACTCGCTAACTCTTGGATCTCCGTAGCGTACTCCGTTTGCGCTTTATCCGACATCAAAATTCTTCCATGGCCGGAGACTAGCCAGTCTGTACCTAACGGGTAGAATGCTTGATTCGCATTGCTAACATTGTTAGATCACTAGTAAATGGTATAACTCTTGGAGGCTTATATGGAGGTATAGTTTGGTTACAAACAGGTTAGATGTGGCACAATGTTTCTCATTTTCTCGCCCCAAAACACCTACTTTGAGTCTGATTGTGTTCCGCGATACTAAAATGCAATTGTGAAACCCATACTAGCGAAATCAAACCTTTTCGCCAGGGGTGTTCTGCCTTCTGACAAGAAGATCAACTGCTGCAATTAGTCTTGTGGCAGACTCGTTCCTTATCTTCGCAAGTACTTCACTTTGCACAGCTGTAGCTTGGATCAGCTGAGATTTGTGTGGGAACCTGCATGTAGTACATGATGCTAATAGTGCGATACACGAGTCATTAGTTGTATTAAATCCTTAGGGTGGAAGTTGAAAGCTGCTCCCCTCTATGCCACACGGTGAGGAGCCAAGTCATCTAGCTATATCCTGAAGCTTGTGAGTGGGCATTGTCCTCTCAGTTTGTCTGAAAATCCTGGGCGGTGATGTTTTTACGTTACCCTGCACTCAATGGGATCATTGTAGCTTTGAAGGCCTACCATGTCTGGCGTATCTCGTCGGGATCAAAGTGAAGATGACTATAAAGTGAGGCTTGTATCAGGGCCTCCGCGTCAGGTGAGGAGAGACCATACGGGTGTACATCGGGTTTGATTGCTTTACTGGTATTAGACCTGAGAATCTCGGGTTCCGGCTTCAGTTCCAAGATGAATCACACCACTTTCTGAGTTTGCCTTCAGCATGTGATCATTCAATAAAACAAGATATTGGTAAAGTAATCATCTGTCCATTCCGACAAAAAAGCAACATTGTCTCCCTATTAAAAATTAATCCATAACATAAATGTTCACTCGGTCTCAGGCTTCCAATCGGTATGGTTTTGGGATGAGGTCACCTGTACATGGCAGCCGCTCCATTTCTCCGTATGGAGGCTTCGTTACACCGCTCTCGACCACTCCTCGGCCAAACAAGGATTATGATGATGCTGTGAGAGTGTTTGATCCTAAAACTGGACAAGTCACTGAGATTCATCCAATCCAGGACCTAGATAGCACTTACAATGATGAGAACTCGCCTGCAAATGGTAGGTTATGTTGATAGATCATCCGATCTCTTGCTAAAACGGTTAAGATATCCTCCTCTAGAGTTAAGCGGAATAGCTCTATGCATAACTACATCTATATACATATAAGGCATATTATACATGTACGGTTCCATCCCATTGGTGAGGGGTGTAGTTTCCAGCTATTGAATCGCCATCCTTTGTGTTGCGTTAAGATTGTTTTCACCCCCCCCCTGCCGTGTGTAGTGGGTGGTTGGCTTAGATAAGAGTCAGCTTTACCCGAGCCCTTGTGATGCTTTTTAGGATTTAAGACTGGAGATATCCTTTCACTCCCCTCCGGAGTCATTCACCATAGAAGATTATGAGATGGAAACATTTTAAGGCATTACGGGCAAAACTTCTTGTACATTTCCAGCATTTGTTATTGTTCAATGTGGCCACTTATCCTATTTATTAGACTCCTGACTCACTCTGATGGGCAAGAAGCTTAGTGTGCTAAACGCAAAATGATACTGGAAATGATGAAAGCTTGAACTCGATATATCTACCCATCTTCTGCCAAGTGCTCTAAATACATAAACCACATTATATGGGTCTTAGATAGCCATATGATCTGGCTCTTTGGGATGTGGCGAGTGGTGGGGCCAGCAATGAAATAGACGACTTTTACTCCTTCGCTCGCCTCACCACCCGCCACATACCGGATAGCCAAATCACCTATTTAGTCTTAGACGTTTGTAGCTTGGAGTTATCTTCCCCTAGCTATGGTTTTAGAGCAAAGAGGGTTTCGATACAGAAGTCCATCTCCGCATCTTGGTGCTAGTCAATCGAACACAATCAGCCCGGGCTATGCCACCAGATACAAGACTAGATCACCACAGAAATATTGGTCCACCACATCCACTGACCGATTTCCAGCCCAACACCTCTTCAGGGTATGTTGCTGCAGGCTATTCATGATATGGCTATAACTAAACCGTGAAAGCGGCAAAGCGTGAGTAGCCAAAGCTATATAATTTGACTCATTTTTAAAACAAATGACCACCATAGGCCTTTTTTGCATTAACATCCATGGAAATATCTAGCGTTCATAAGATTTCCATGTGGTTTTATAAAAGAGTGAAACCGGTGTGTTAACAGAAAAATTGTGGTAGTGTTTGGTTGGCCTCTCAAGTTACTCCGATTCCATACCTTATACTAGTGGAAGGAGCCTTTTAAAGCTGTTGTCATGTGTGATATATATGCAGCATTGCAGTATTGTGTAATTCCATGACCATGAAATAGCTCTCTCCCAGTGAGGGCTGAGCTAGAGTTCTGTAATTCTGTTCTTTGTCCTTAAAAAAAGAAAAATGTGTGTGTCTTCTCTTTTAAACAAATGGGTAAAAAGCAAACTCGCTAATTTTTGGGCTGTACCGACTGACCTAGTGCCTTAATGTGTCCTGAGCCTGTAAATCACTTGTCTTTTTATTTAAAAAAGTATGAAGTGCATTGTCTGGGTGTTTGTAGGATGCTTATCAAGTCGTCCCAAGAAGAGGAACGTTTGCAACTGAAAGTCATGCTCCGCTGAATATTGAAGTCATGCGGGACTCCGTGGTGAGTTAGAGCTGCTGAGATATCCTGCTACGCCAGCGTTATGCGAAACCTTATCTGGATTTTGAGCAGTTTCATCTCCTAGACTGTGCAAGTGATGGAACAGCCTGAATTGTTTTTGAATTAAGTCCCATGACCTTGATAGTCATCGGGCGAACCTGAGAACGGAAGAAGCCATTTTTATTTATTCTTCCTTGTGCTTGTTCAGTCGGCTTGTACCAGCTAAGCTGTGCCCAAGTGATTTGACCTAGGGTATATATGAGGAGCTCACAATCACAATAAAACCCAATCTTGACAGTATTTACACGACTGCTAGCCCAGCCCTCTACCACTAAGCTATCCCATTGTGATTTGATTAATGTTAGATCAATCAACCAAGGGTAATCTGATGATGCAGGTTTCTCATGCTGCGTCCCTCTATGACTTTATATCCTCTCTTTTATTTTTGTGTACGTCCATCCGTTCTTAACATCATCCATTCTCCGCCCCCTTAGCCGCTTGCCTTTCATGCTACCTTCTAAAGTGGTTTGTTACATGCTTTTTTATGTGTACAATCCACCAAAGGTTTTTCATTTTTATTCATCATTACGACATTTGCTCGATCATTTACAAGGCTCAGCTAACCCAGCTTTATATATTTTATTTTTCAGAGGGATATTACAACATTGAATCAGTTGGCTCGTGAGTCTGTACACAATGCAAACTTCAGCTCGACTACGGGAATCGAGCGACTTATCTCGACTGTTCAGCTTGGCTCGGTGAGAAGCACCTGCATTGAAACTCAACTATAAAACTATGTATCTGCATGATTAGTGGAACCTTTTCTGTTAGTAATAAGTAACTCTGACATCACAAACAGCTCGTAGCTAAATCAACTGTGTTGCAGCAACTTTATGCTAGAGCAGTGCATGTTTATTTGGTGAGTTCACAGACCAAAAAAACTGCATCATCAATATAGTACTGGGATTATACTGTCAAATTTAATCTGGGCCAATGGGCTATTCACCCGCGCTCATGTGCTTGGCTTTTATGTAACTGTTAGCCAGCCAGATGGTTTTACAACTGCAAGGAGCGATTGTCGACACTAGATCGGGATAAGGGCACCTATAAGATATCCTAAGCGTTTTGAACAGCCATCAGTTGTTAGCATTTTTAACGGACAGGCTCGCTGTAACACTTCAGGCAAAATAAATTTTGTCAACCATGGGAGTTAAGAAACGTTGAATATAACTTTGTTTTGACTAAAGGCGCTTTTTTACTCTATCGGGCGCCCGGTCTGCCTCGGATCGGGCACTCGAAACGGACACCCCGCCCCCCAGAAATGGAGTGAAAAGGCCTCGCCCGATCGGGCTCAGACACTCTCTCGAATGCCTGACCATTTGTCTCCCAGAGACAACGTGAGTTCGATCGGCCTCGGACATCTGACTCATCAACCAATCAAATGGTCATTCGCGTTGCACTGGAAAGAGAGGCAACCTGTAGTGAAAGAATTGAATAGCGAGTCGACTTTCTTTTGAAGTTATGAGTTAGAAATGGTTGCTGTTTCCGGAAACACAGGTTCGGCACCATTGATTGACTCCAAAGTAATCCAGGATCGCGCCCGGTGGAGTGAAAAAGGGGCTTAAGAGTCAACGCCGAACAAAATTAGATGTCTTTAATTGGACAGATCTTTCTCATGTGATTCAGTTTACAAACAACCGCCTACAACCCGAGCAGAAGAAAAACCATTTCACAGGCTGTTTAGTTATCTTTGGCCGAACTGAATGCAAGACCCAGTTGTTCAATCCATATTATTCATTGTCATTACACATATTCCACTGATTTTGTGGCTTTTAATCTAGTGTTGTCCCCCCCCTTTTCAGTAAATCTACAATGATTCCATTAAAACATTACCAAAGAGAGAACTTCGCCATGTAGCATGGCATGCTATGCGGCGGTTCACTCTAGTGGTTCATATGGGACACTGCCTTTGAAGTTCGGCATGGCGTGCCCGGCAGGTACACTTTTAGGTTTTCACATTTGGACCAATACACGTGATACTTTCTGCTGTAGGTTGGACCTGTGTATAGAGATGGGCAGCAGTTACGTTCACGGAGTAATATTAGACATGAGAGCATATCCTACCACAAAATGAGATCTGCCTCATTAGGAATGGTTAGACTCCTATTAACCCTTTGATTCCTCAATCTTCTAGATCAGGTGTGCGAAACCCGCGGCTCTAGATCGAAACAAACTGCCGTATCCAATATTTTGATCAACCGTTTTCTGTGTGATTTCCCCGATTCAATCACTCTTCACCCCTAAAAATTCTCTTGAATTGATTGTCTCTAAAATAGAGATTTACAGTGTTAAATCTTTTTTTATTCAATGCTATTATTTTTATATGAATAACTTGAATAACAAAGGTACGGGAAGAGCAGAAATACTATAGCCAGTCAGAAGGAGAAGGGAAAAACAGAGTCCAGTAGATGGTTTGTTCACATTGAGCTTACTGTTTTCTGTAGACACACAAAGATAGATTTTCTTCGCCATCTCTGACAATGGAGAAGGCTCCACTGCAGGTGCAGTACGTGCCAGCAATTCGCTCTAAAGACCTATTGGACTTACCTTTGATTAAAGGGGTGCGAATCGGTCAGCCTAAACTTACTAACAGCTGTGTGGAAGGTGTAATTTGCAAACCAATGACACACCCAGTAAGTAGTTTCTGTAAGAGTGGCTAATGATTGCCAGTAGTTATATAGGGCAGGGCTTGAGATTGCATGGGCCAGGGCTGAAACCCTGGTCTCCCAGGGTAATATACATGCAAGGTACATGTATGCTGATGTGCACATGTTTACATGCAGTGCACCTGTATCTATGCAGCGCACACATGTAACATTTTATGTTCGAAAGCCCAAGATGTAAGAGAAAATGAAGTTTATTGCATACACTTCATAAACAGTCAGTAGTTTTGTCAAGTGCATAATACATATTTTCACAGCCGATACAGACTTATCGAGATGGGGATTTATGTCTGACGAATGCCCAGAAAGCTAGTGATCATGCCACTACTACAGAACCCCTGAACGAGGCAATGATTCAAGAGACTCTGAGCTCTACACATACAGAGGTTCGTTGATTATTTAGTTTGGTAGACTTTTGTTAGTTAGCAGCTCTTTTCAATAGTTTATTCAGTGAGTTAGCTTAGTCAGTGAGTTAGTTTAGTTAGTTAATTAGTTAGTTAGCAATTCAGTTAGTTAGCAATTTAGTTAGTTAGCAATTTAGTTAGTTAGTTAATTAGCAAGTTAGTTTGGTAAGTTAGTTAGTTAACTAGTTAGTTATTTAGTTATTTAGTTATTTAGATATTTGGTTATTTAGTTATTTAGTTATTTAGTTAGTTATTGGTATGCAACCGTCTCAAAGACAATGATATTGCTTCAGGTGAAGCTACCGTGCGCTGGTCAGGGCTGACACAATGGAAGTTGACTATGCCCAATAACCTTCACGGCTCTACCACTGACACAGGGCGAACCATTGTTCTACAAATATAGATAGTCCTGGGAGGGTGGGCGTCGGGTTATCCAAAACTAAACCCCGCACAGGGAGAAAGCCGACAGAAAAGGAGATGAAAATATTGTATCGCTTTAACTTGGTGGCTCTAACATTAGTTTCACTGCTTTAATAGGACATAGAGCAGGTCAGTCCACACTACCAACAAGTCTCTATGAATATGACGAGGGTGAAATCGTCTGATCATGTTCATAATGTGGCTCAACAGTTTAGCGGAGTACGAATGAGGCAACCATACAATCATAACCCAGAAACTTCTCCGCTGGTAGACGATCAGGTAAGCTAGTGATTTATTTTGTGTCAGTGTGAACCCTTCGCGTAAATGCTACTCGCAAGTACTTGTCCAGTAAGTTGGGAAATGATTGTGGTTGGTTTGCCTTGTTTAGCCTAGTCATCCCTCAACAGCAGCTACTTCAGAACAGAGTCCAACTAGAATCAGTCTCAAGGTCTCCTCTCAAAGCCATAATGTGGCTCAGAATTTCAGTGAGAGCAACGTCAGCAGACCCCTGGGGTCACAGCAAACACATGAAGTGAGTGGAAGACTCAGTACAGACAGCTTGGTTGAATCAATTATGCTTTCATGGTTTCTTTATAGTCCCTCTCGCAGTCACAAAAGGTCATGATCCACTGCAGACCGTTCAGGCCTCTGAAAGTAACCAAAATATTATGGTTCCGGTAACATACAATGACTTGCTCAGTGAGCCGGTCACTGAGTGGGTGAAATCTCGTACTGATGAGCGGTAACTAGGTAACAAGGGGCGGCAATGTAACTTGGCAACCTCTCTACTCTATTTGTAAGTGACTGATGGCTGAGATAGCATCTATGACTGTTTCCAGGTATGGCCACTCACTAGTCAATATTATTCTACCCATGGAAGAGTTGGTGCACACAGGACAGAGCATGTTGCAAGTATGAAACATACCTCACTAAATGAAATGCAAGCGACTAGTTTTCATACACAACAGACGCATCAACCACCTAACACCGGCAGGGTATGCA
>Ga0224501_10001264_pt1 | contig 19633 bp, 15 predicted proteins | sample SF_Oct11_sed_USG_4_FD_169105 | JGI IMG/M metagenome (GOLD analysis project Ga0224501, IMG submission 169105) | Sediment microbial communities from San Francisco Bay, California, United States - SF_Oct11_sed_USGS_8_1 | ecosystem: Environmental > Aquatic > Marine > Sediment | place: USA...
GAACCCCCCCCCATAAGGTTTGACTTAGCGACTACAGTCTTCAATATTGGGTTAACATTTCATTCAATGACTCACCTGACTAGCACTAAAGGTGGATAATTTGGTCTACCATCTTGGAGATGACCGATAAATGTTCGTAGTCTCTCCGAAGTTTCATTCTCTAACTCTTTCAACTCGCACTGTAACAGTATATCAAAATTACTAAGCTGCCACCCACATCTATAATTATGTTTCTTTATACATTGAGCTTTGCAGAAACAAGAAAACATTTCACACCGGATTCTGCAAATATTCAAGTAAACTAAGGAGGAAGCTTACCAGACCATCCGGGATGGATATAAAGTCTGAGCAGTCAAACACCTCCTCGCAGAAGGTAGGACTGATATTACTCCCTATCCACATGTACAGATATAGGCCGGTGTCCAGAATAAAAGCACCATGCCTATCAATATTACTCGAGCAGAGTGACAGTCGAGGTGGCTGCGGTATCACTTGATCATCGCGGTTTATTGCTCCCTGTAAGTATGCCATACTTATTACCAAACTGTTAAATGAGTGTACAATAATTCGAGACACAGCCAGAAAAACATCTTGAGCTTAAGAGGTTAAAGCTCTAACTTCGAGAATAGATTCAGAAGGAAGCTATGAACTAGTGTAGGATTCACTTACTTCGTCGGTGAGTGCGTGAACAGGGTAGAGGTCGGGTACCAGCTGCTGCATCAGCCGAGTCACTGGCAGAGCCTTGAGATAATCCATGTGATCGACCCTCTCATCACACTTTGTGCTCACGCCCAGTCGCATTGATGGGTGTTTCAGTAAGGCTAGCGTGTAGAGTGGCAGCAGACGTAGCGAATAGGGAGCGGGGAGAGCGCCGATTCTTGACTGATTACTCTGTGTGTTACCGAATGCGCCAAGTGCATCCACGCACGCATTCACCAACGCTTCCCGTGCATCGCTGATAGCCGAGTTTATACCTCGATCCACCGCTGGAACACCAGACAGCATGAGTTATGAGTGGTCAAGGGAATGTTGGCGAACCTAACTAAACTGAAATTATACCGGCAACTTCACTTCTGCGATACGCAAGTTCAACGAGGCAGTCTCGGCTAGTCAGAATCGGCCAATGTAGTTCTGGGATATAATTTACGCAAACCACAAAATATGTATGATGGTAAAGCAGTCAGTAACCAATAATGGTAGTAGACCTACCCATTTTCCCCAAAAGACAGGCAACCGCCTGCTGGTCAGCACTGTTGATCACCTCCTCCAGAGATGTGGTGATAGGCAAGCCCAGAGTGTGCACTCTAATGCGTCTTTCACCTGAAAGGTTAACAGGACCATATTTTACATCAGCTTCCTTAAAGGGGTTATGACACGGTCGATGTAGACGCACTTTCGGAGTTGTATTCCCTATTCTTAAAGGGAGGTAACTTCGCATTCATTGCAGTGATAGCGAGTGGTCTTTTTCCACAAACCGAATATTGGTAACTCGAATAACTACGGCCCGAATAGAAATAAAATGGGATCTAATTACTAAAACATAGTAACCTAGTGATCTTCACCCCTTAAAACATCGAGTAGAACTTAAATTTGAACGCAAGATGGAGGAAACTTAAGTTATAAGAAGTACTTTGCCGGTTTTACCTACCCCTAAATAGAGGCCGTTGCGTTTGGGCCTCTAGAATTGCGCAATAATGGCACTAACGCTCGTTGAGAGAGGTGAAAAACTGCGCTCTGAAACCTTATTTCTATTATTGTTGAACTTTTCTCTATTCAGACTTGTGTGACTACAAATCTAGTATACACCTGCAAACGCATTTGTCAAACATCGGCGTGTAAGCCGAGAAATCAATGAAAACACCAACAGCTCTGCGTTAATTTCTATCTCGAGCTCAATTCTGGTGTGTCGGCGGTCTGAAAAGAACGTCATCGAGGGCTCTAAGCATGCGCATCCGAAAGGGCTATATCTAAGCTTCCATTCGAACTGGGTATTGGGCCCATTTGTTCATGGAAGGCTTCAGAATCTGCAAACATGCGAAGTCACTTTTGCCCATGTCATAACCCCTTTAAACATAAATTATCTTTGCACAACAGTATGCGCATAAATGCAAAAGCTAAACATAGTCTTATGCTCTAAAAATGAAAGTAACTGTAATCCCACGCATTGGTCAAACTAGAAGCGAATATTGAAAATTTATAACCATGGTTACAACCAAAGAATCTCAATGCTCACCTTTACTACTAGTGTAGAGAAGTGCAGCTTGCATACATGCGATCTGACTATCTGTTAAATTCTCCTCTATAGACATTTGCATACCGAATCCAGCATCGGGGTTTATGTTTGGCAAAGACAAGAGGTCAGTTGAGCGGACAAAGAAGTTCCCGTGGAAGCTGTGGATTGCTAGCCCTGAAATACGAGAGCATCTTATAACAGCAAAATAATGGGATAAACGAGTAGCACAAGCATGGCCCATGAAAAGGGTCTAACATAATTTGAAGCTAATTGTATGTGTAAATGCATGTAATTTTTAGTTCAAGTAACTTATAACAGCGAAAGTAACTGAAGTTACAGGATCGAGGTATGCTGTATGCCCTTCCTATACAGTATTTTGAATGTTGGCCCGCAGCAATTCCTCACCTCGTGTGCAGCGAACTCTCATCACGGCCTCGAGGCCGATTTTTCTGGTAATATAGCGACGCAAATCGCCCTCGAATCTTTCCACCTCAGATGGGTTATGCATGATATGCAGACCCGGGTAGGTATAGATACAGCCGCCCGAGTGACGAGCAGCCCCGCCTACAGTCAAATCAGCAATAACAGAACTTATTTCTACCACTTTCTGTCATGGACTCAACTCTTTGTAGTGGAGTTTCCAAGCATGATGAATGGGTTCTAAGATGGTGCTATATGACAAAATATTCCGGCAACTTACAACACACAATTTTATACAGATACAAGATGCCAACTTGCCAAAGTCTGCGTTACCAGCAAACTTGTTTCGAAAAAGAGCGATGACTTACCAATTGTAGCGTGGTCGGCATATTGCTGATTCAACATAAACATATCTATAGCGATCTGCTGTCCAGCTGCCTCTAGTGACATGAGCTTATAGAAGTCTGTAGCCGGCTGTAGATTCGCTGGCTTATTTGAGGCTCTTTGGTTCGGATCTTCGCGGCATGTTAGCTTCCCTGGTCCAATGTTCGGCAAAGCTGTCTGTATTACAGTTAATCTTCCTCCCGTGGCACTCTGCAATCCAACGACGTATCGATAGACGCGCTATCAATTGTAATAAAGGGCTTGAGATACTCGCAGAGGGCAATGTTATTCATGTATAGAAGTACATTGGGAGATCACTGGCAACTACGGCTTTACAGGAAACACGAACCAGTAACTTCAGTCCGGCTTGCATAGCTGCACCCATAGCACTGTTCTCATCTCGGCTGAATTCATCTTGATGATATGTGGGAAGTTGTTCTAACAGCGTTTCTACCAGCTCTTTAGATTGAGCCAAGTTCACCAACAGACCATCGGGCAAGGGTAAGAATATATCTGTAATCAAGGTGAAACTATAAAGACAGTCCGGCTTCCAACTACAGTGAAACTTGTATAACTCGAACTGCAGGGGACCAACAAAAAGTTTGAGTTATGAAAAGTTTGAATTATGAGTTATGTTCGCCTTTTGCTTTAGCCATGTAGCCACCATAGCGAGTCCGTTTCGCTCTAGTGTATTCCATTTTCTGGCTGAACTTTATAAAATTTGTGAGATTTTCGTCTCATGTGAAAAGAAAACAATGAAGTTAAGCTTGTTACACAAGAAAGTTAACACATCCGGCCACAGAAAAGGTAATTTGATGGCACTAACCTTGGTTTATCAGTTCGAGCTATGATAAGTTTGAGATATGCCCAGCAAATTATCATTACCCAGGCAGGGACCATGAAACTTGGTTTAAGTTAAGCAAGTTTTCCGAGGCCGAATTAACCGAGTTTCACTATATATTTGAATCAAATGCCATATGTTAATGTTAAAATAAATTGAACCAATAAAACAGGTTTAGTCAATAAGGTGTAGAAACATACACAAATGCGATCACTCACCATCTACGTCTGAGACGACCTGTATCTGAGGAACGGACAGATCCTCTGATAGGTTGTAGAAGTGCACACTCGAGTTGTAGGTAATGAAGCCTACCATGGTTCGACTATCACCTGGTAGCTTATCTAAATCTTCTGCTAATACTTCACAAAACGTCTGCAAGTAACCTGGAAAGAACATAATGGCGTTAGTTCAATTGCGCAGGGTCTAGTCGAGCTCATTGCAGGATTTGAAAACAGCCGATGTGATCTCAAACAACAGAAGTTTCTTTTAGTATTAACTCCCAACTGGCCATAGAGCAACAGGTTGGGTGTGTACTCACCAGTCTGCAATGCGTTATAGCTGACATCTAAAAGAAATAGGTAGACTGCTGGCTGAGGCGGTCGCAGCATATACTCGGATGGTGCAACAAACTCTATCGTTGATGATTTGATCTCTGGCCGGCGTTCTGGTGACCCATACGATTTAGTGACTGGGTCAAAATTGAACTCTTCTGGCACTGAAATGCAAAGAGAAAACAAATGTGATAACCAGGCCAGATCATGTTCAGAGTTCAAGTCCTAGTCATGCTGAGGGGCCACTGTGAGAACGAGCTTCTCACATAATTGCTAACTCCAACCGCTCAAACAAGCCCCAGGCTTAGGAGGTTGGTTAAATAGGACGGCCAAGTGCCCGAGTGAAATAATTACAAAAAAATAAGAAGTTTCTGTTTAAACAGCCTAATTTTCAGTGACTAGTGACTCACATTCATTTGCTCGATAGCAAAGGTTGCATCTCCATCTACGCTGGTCAATAAACTGTACAAATGGATTGATGTATGTTCTACATGAGCGACATCTCACTATCACCGACGACTGTATCACTGGCAAATGCTACAAAAAGGGATCGAGTGTCCATCATTATCTTTTCTTCCATACCAATATTTATCGAGCTATCGGGTGCTGCTGTGCTATTTTCAAACCAATCAGAAGGTTAATCTCTGTTAAAACATAGTTATATAAAAACCTTCTATAGCTTGCAAGCGATAGCTTCATGTGGTTTATAAAGTAATCCTTTTCAATTTTCCAAAAAATTCACCCATGCTGGCATAGCTTGCCATGATGATGGGGTGAAGGAATATCGTTGACTTATTGTAAGTTCACGAGAAATGAACCTACTGTGTGGATCAGTTTCTCAAAGAGGTAAGCATTGGTGACTGGGCTATTGGTGGATGAGATAGTAGTGGTGTCCGAGTCATCCATATTATCAACCACGTCTGAAGAGCAGCTGCTAGCATAGCTGTGATCTGTAGGCGTGTCAGACTGCTGGTAGAGCAAGGATGACAGGAGGAATGATGGAAGCAAACAGTGGAAGAGATGGTACCAAAAAGAGGTCGAATTAGCTGATCGGGAAAGAAAGTGCAAGGAAAGCAGACATATTTCTTTTGGTTTATTGAAAACAGACCTGGAGGTTATTTTTAACAGAATGAGTCGGTTAAATTAGCTGCATATGACTTGCATCATGGAACACATTACAACTGAACAACACAACGGAAGAATGGGGTAACTAACCCGAGCGGATGAATCGGAGCCACCCCATAGGTGCAATTCCTGTACGAGAGAGATACAGCGGGAAGAGTGATGGAGAATGAAAGAGAGAACGACAGTCAGCAATGTGAATTTATCGCTATGATGAGCCAAAGCGCTAAATATAATATAATATAAAACGATATAAATTTAACCAGACTCAACTCAGCAGATACAAGCGATTCCGTGAAAATGCGGAGACCTTGTGGTGATTATACGCGGCTGGTGATAAAATGGATGAAGGCCATACATACCGAGAGATCTTTGAAGGGATGTATTAGAATTCCTAATGGCAGTCTAGCTTTCTGTAGTAGGTTGTTGGTCTGTGGAATTGCATTGAGTGTGCAACGAAATACACTGTAAAACATGCACAATTTAGATTTTGACAACATTATACAGCGCTCTCTGAATACACCTGATTTTAAAATCAGATTCTAAATTGAAGCTTGATCCAAGTTGTGGCCTCGTAGTAGCCATGGAATAATGCTTGGTTTAAATCGGCTTAAAACCAACAATAACATCTTTAGTGGTCAGTAATGATGGGGTAGGATACCTGGCACTTGACAAGGCATCAAATATTCGGAGGGACTTTATGGATATACAATATACAAACTAGCTATGCAAATTCGGTGCGATTGAATCACAAACGAAAGATTGTACTGACATATGTTTGGCCAAAGCGTCAAGACCATGAAATTGGACAGTTTTCATTAGACGTGCTTCTGTTACTACCGTCCATCTAACAGCAAAGCAAAACAATTTTCTGGTTACACAAATTGAATGGATTAAACAGTAGACACATACTCTGGGCTACAGTTAGCTTTTTGCTGGTGCTCTTGAAGCTTCGGAGTCGGGGGTTTTACAGCCTCAGCGGGTAATATATTCCTTTCCTGTAGTAAGTTGAAGATTCGCCTTTCCAATGGCTGCAACATACGCTACATGATTACACTTTTGTTACAGAAGCAAAGCTAAAATAAGCTTTCAAAGTGAAAAAAAGCTTACCTGTGGTTGAAGTGCCATGCCACCAAACTGGTTGGTCATTCCATACATTGCGGGATTCCCGGACATCGTCGGCTGCTGTCCGGGTGGTGCATACGGAGAAGCTCCATAGGCCTGACCAGGCTGAGGTGGGCCAGGCTGAGGTAGGCCAGGCTGAGGTAGGCCAGGCATCTGCTGGCCAGGGAATGGTGGACCTTGGGGAGATTGACCTGGTAATGGTGGGCCTGATGGGGGTGGGACAGTCTGGCCATACTGACTGGCTGGAGGCATGCGTGGAGGCTGTCCACTCATAGGGGGCAGACCTGGTGTAAAATTCGACTGGCCTGGTAAAGGCGGTCTCTGCATATTAGAGGTCATCTGAGGAGGGCCGTTGTATTGGCTGGTAGGTGGAGGTGTGCCTGGCGATGGAACTTGACCAGGGTATGATGGACGCACCCTTGGGCTGACTGGTGATCCACTTGGAGGAGTATTAAGTGAACTGGCTGCAAGAAAGAGATACAGTTAAATTAACTACTTCAAGGATCAGTAAAAACCGACCTATTATTACTTTGCATAGAGAATCGTGGTTAGGCGAGCATTACAAGCCAAAAGTTAGTAAAGAAACTAAAACATGGTCACATGCAAACTACCACCGCTGAGGTTTCCCATTATCCTGAGGTAGAACATTGATTTCGAAACTCACTTGGGGTATTAGTTCGGAATTGTCCCTCTAGAGCATCAAACTGCTGATTTGGGATTGGAGACGGAACTCGTGATGAATTTCTCGAAGCGGGTTCTACAAGCATGCAATCATCCTGCATTACTAAATTAGGTTCACAACACATCAATTTCGTCTAGACAGATTTGGTCCAGACCGGACGAACCAAGGAAGACCACTATTACAACAAAACCGTGATGTTCTATGGCAGCAATCAACGGATGCAATTTAACCAGGTCATCTGATCCTGTCAAAAGGCTCGCACAATTGTCATCTGGATGTGACATACTAACGTGACACCCGCAGAGACATATTATAGCGACACCCACATGGAAAAAGAGCATGCAATTCAAAGTACCTGAATTAGTTGGGGTAATACTCTGTGAGTGTGGGGGCCCAACGTGGGTGGTGTGAGCGTAGATCCCTTTACCATGATAAGGGGCAGGAAGAAGCTCATTCTGTGAGGGAACTACAAGCAGACGAAGGTCATGCAATACACTGGAATTTAAGATTAGAAGCAAAATTTTGCATTAATAAAAGCAAAGTTAAATAGAGTGACTCAGCAGAAGATAGACACACAGTTGACATTAGTTGTTCAGCAAGTTTCCCATATACACAGAGATTATGCAAAGCATGCTTTGTTGAGCGAAATAAACACCAAAACGACCGTTGGGCTTACCGCGATTCATTGCTGGATTCCGACTCCCATCTATTTGTGGCGACTCGGGCTGACCGGGTATGGGATGGCGGACACCCAGCGGAATACCGGCCATTGGAGGCATATTGCCCATTGGTGGCATAACGCCGCCCGGAGGCATGCCAGTTGACGGAAGCGTGTTGCCCATTGGTGGTCTTGTCATCATTGGTGGAGTTTGGCCAGGCAATGGAGGCCCAGAGTGCGCAGCTGACATCGGAGGCCTCATCATTTGTGGAGGACCGGGTGGGCCCTGCGTCATTGAGCTGTATTGATACGATCCATTATATGAGGAAGGAACAGCCCCCATAGTAGGGGGAGGACCCATTGCTCCATGGTTAGATTGTCCAGGTAAGCCATTAAATTTTCCATTGGGATTGAATGGATACTGGCTATTTGGCGGAGGGCCGCTCATGGCAGCGGTGGCTTTCTACAAAAGAAAAAGATTAATGAGTATTCATATAGTAGAATTGACTTTAAAAATATCAAGCAAAAGGAGAAAGAGGCTGAGATTTATTCGAAGTTTCCTTTGAATTGAAAAGAATGGATCAGTGAGAGCTGATTGTGCAAATATTTCCTAAGGTCGTCATCATGATTCTGAATTGGCATCCCTCTGCAACTATATCTAACCGAGTGAGTTAATTCGTCATACACATTGTCATACAAACTAGCACAACGAAACTAGCCAAACCACATCGCATAGATCAGGTTCAATCTAAAATTCTATAAACTGTTACTCGGACTTAGAATAGCATAGCGTACTAGAGTAGATAGAGTTTGTTACTCAGTTAGTTGGGACTGATCATCAGGAAGTAGCATGTAACTGTAAGTCGTAAACGGAGTGCATTCAGTAAACTGTAAAGGTTAATAGAGTAAAGAGTACTCCGTAATATTTGACTTATCCATCTGTGTCTCACTGGGCTAGGGATTTTTCCTGCCCTAACACAGGAATTGTGGCTGACCACCAAGCTAACCAACCAGTCCATTCTGTACAGTGTACGAATGAACTTGGTCTTGAATTTGAAGCGTGAACTGAGTCTGAAGATCCTCCGCAACCGCCTTTGGGGTACTATCTCACTAAATAAAGTCAGCGGAGTGACCGAATGGCTCAGTGACTGTGAAATCGGACGTTGATTTTGACTTTCCTAATCAGTTGGTTGACGTCCAGTCCGTAGTTCAGACAGTGCAGCGTAGTGACGTGAGTGACTCAGTGAGTGAGGTACTCTACTGAGTAGTTTCAGGAGGGTAAGGTCATTCAAGGCAAACCGGTTTCATACGCCGTTTGAAACAGGAGAAAGTTGTAGAATGAGACTTACAGAAATACTTGTAATAAATTCAATCAGTTTATTCCATTTATCTGCAATTCGGGTCGCAAACTCGGGTACAAACGTTGGATGACCTTAAACCTTACAAGTAACGACGAAAGATTCTATTGGACCGGAACTAGTCGTCTTTTTCCACTTCACGCACGCGCATTACGTGGCGGTGACTCAAATTAGCAACCGACCGAACAATCTAATATCCTTGATCGTGATTTGGCTATTTAAATCCATGTATAAGGTGTTGGTTTATTTTACAATAATTAATAAGTTTTAAAATTACAATTATGTTTATCAAAGAAGCTTTCCATTGCGCCTTTAGGTTTGCTTGCGAGAAATGCGGAAGAAAACAGGAAGTGAGTTGTTCTAGAATCATAGTTCCCAAGATTACATCGAGCTGTAAGTGTAAGTGTAACCGTCAGCTGATTGTCTCAAAGTTTGAGTTTTTCCAGGTATAGTTTGCTACCACGCACAGAAGCCTAGATATAGGAAACGTCTAAACCTTGTTCTTCATAGATATATGACTGAGCTAACAGAAATGCAGATTGGCAACCGGATAAACAGGCACCCATACTCGGCATAGTCGCGGCGGTGATGCGAATAACTTGTTTTAATGTTTAGTTGTTATTAACTAGTACTAGTTTAGTAGTTAGTAGTAGTAATTCTTGACCTAACATAAGTCTGAACTGAGTGAATTGCGCCACACTACACTCTACGGTCTACAGACACTCAGACAATGAAGTGAATGACTGAGTGACTGTGATACTGACTGATAAATGCTATGGTGATAGTCATACTCATACTCATAGTCATAGTCAATGTGATACTCACTGATGGTGATGCTACTGCCCATTCGAGTTAGTTAGTGGTCACTCAGTCAATTTCTCCTAATCTTGGTTACTAACTTAGTTCGTAAATAACTTCTACTTCTACTAATACTATTGATATTATTAGTATTTCAAGCAGTTCAGTAGTTCACTGAGTCTGAAGTCTAAACAAATAGCGCTACTCCTGATCATCAGAATAGTTGTTAGGTTAGTTAGTAGTAGTAGTTATTACTACCAGTATCACTCAGCGAGTGACTTAGGCAGTATCACAAGTATGGTATTTAGTGATTTACTCACTAAAGTAAGTGTTATGCTGTTGCTACTTGGTAAGTCACTAACTTAGTCACCTAACTCTAACTATGATGTTAGTGTTACCGTTATTCAGTAATTTTGTGCTAACAATTTACTCACTAGTGTGTAGCAACTAATGAGTGCTGCACTAACGTAGTCATGACTCATGACTTGTCTATAGTCTATTTCATTCATCATAAAAGACGAACGGTCAACATCAAGTTCTAGAGCATCAGTTTCACTCTACAATCAATGTGATGTAGGTATAAGATTTTTATTCACTTTGCGCTGCTAGAATAGGATAATTGGCAGCGTCCCTCTATGACTGCCAGTGCCAGAGTGAGTAAATGACTGAGTCACTCACTCACTGGCACTGGGTTGCGACTATGAGCCAGCTCCACAGATACCAATATAAATACCATAGTAAACCAGGTCTAACACATTCGTATGACAGGGAGGTGGTCAATGATACTATATAGGATAGTAGGATAATATATATATATGACCTAGTCCACCATCGTTCATTAGCGGAGGTCATTGTAGAAGGGGAGATTTCACCATTGCAATGTAGTTCTCAAAAAATGTGTCTGGTTCATTCCGAAGTTTTAAATGATAACTGGTAGTAGTTTGCGTTATTTACTCTCCACTTTAGCTGCCTGTCCAATGATGACCAAAATGCACCGGTTGCCTCCAGTTTTACTTTTTTCCTATCATTTCAAGTGAGTTGACATTTTTTGTGATCTTTGATCTGGGAATTGTTTGATCACTTATGTTATGCCAACGGACAAGTTTAGCCTTACTAGACAGGCTGTGATGCCAAATGCTGCTGTATTTCAGATTAGAAATACCTATGTCGCGTTAGAAAACTTTAGCATGGTCAAATCTTGTGAATGAATGATATTTCATCTTCATGTCTTTGTGTTTCGCTTAGTACTCGGCAGCATTCTAAAACAATTTTGAAACGTTTTAGATAATAAATCATGTCTTTTCTATGGGATTGGTTGTCTGGAATGCTCAATTTCCTTGGTAAGTATGTCAGTTAATCTTCTGGCAAGCATCCAAGCTCAACTAGTAGCTAGTTATCAGTGCATAGCTGGTGTTTACATACCAGCACCCTCATTCCTCTTGCCAGTTGGACTCAAAATCTGCACTTTGCCCGTTATTCAGTCAGCTGAGGCCTGCAATTGATAACTCATTTCACCTCTGCATGGATGCCAGTTTGAGGTGAAACACTAACTAAAGGCGTGGCTTTAATTATAGAGTGGCTACTCCGGGTTATACAGTTCTGTATCAGCCCTACAGTCCTATTCCTATTGGTGCACGTTTGAAACTATTCCAGGTTTATATAAGAAATCAGGCAAACTGTTGTTTTTGGGACTAGATAATGCTGGAAAGACAACACTACTTCATATGTTGAAAGACGAGCGAATGCAGCAACATATGCCCACTCTTCATGGAAGTAGGTATACCGCGGTGACACTCAGTGCCAGTCACTCAAGTCAAAACTATCGTATATAAATATGTATGCTGTTATCCGCCGGTATTTGTTAAGACATTAAGGCGATTTTGTCAAGACAACTATTGACGCGTTTAGCAGTTTTGTCTCACTGTTTTTCTCTGATTATAATACTTGTGTAATTTGCAGCCTCTGAAGAGCTTACAATGGGCGGTATGAGGTTTACTACCTTCGATCTGGGAGGTCACAAACAAGGTGAGGCTTTGGGTATTAGATTCTCTCTGAGAAAAGGTGCCAACCTCCTGCTGCTTCAGGTTGTATTTACCTTTTGGGTGTAGGTTACACAAAGGATTAGTGCTAGTATCTTTATAGTAATGAGTAGCTGCACATACATGGCTATTTGTTTCAGCTCGCCGTGTATGGAAGAATTACTTCCCTGCTGTTGATGGTATTGTATTTATTATTGACTGCGCAGACAGAGATAGATTCGCAGAGTCCATCAGCGAGTTACAGGTGTGTACCTTGATCTCCTTCGGTATGTTTTGTGTGTTGGACAACAAGTCAAGTTGCTTAGTATTACAGATAGGTCCCTGATTTTTATCCATGGATTCGCAGTGGATTTGCTTGCCTATATGATAATATAATATATCTGTGTTGTTGTGCTGTAGAGTGGGCTGAGCCACAAATTTCATATTCCCCACTGCACGGTACTCTGAATAACTTGAGTGCCGTTTGTGCTCACTAAATTTATCATGTTTGTAGAGTCTAATGGTTGATGAACAGATCGGTGAGTGCCCCATTATGATCCTTGGTAATAAAATAGATAAACCGGGCGCAGCAAGCGAGGATGAAATCCGACACTACTTCTCCCTACATGGCAGGACTACAGGACGGGTAAGAAATACACACCTTACTTCCAAATCTAAGGGTGCCCAGGTGTCAGTCAATTGGGTTTTATCACTTTCACAACTGCTCAACATTTGGAACAGTATTACATATGCAAGACCTACATTGTAAATAGTGTGTAAGTTCATGTAATGTCCAGAGATAAATTAATATAACCCTGCTCATTTGTCAAATATCTGGTGACAACGAGCAGTTTAAGTTGTGGCCTTCAAGTTTATGTATAAACTGGGGTTTGGGGAGAAATTTTTCTGACTAAAAATAACAGATCTGTTTATACTTGTACTGGTGAGTTTTTGAATAGTGGTCACAAATGATGCCATTGCTCCTATCAATTTCAGGGAAACATTGCTAAAAGCGATCTTACATCAAGACCAATAGAACTGTTCATGTGTAGTATACTGAAACGGCAAGGTTATGGAGAAGGATTCCGGTGGCTTGCACAGTATCTATAACGCGGATAGAACCATGTATGCAGGCACCAACGGACAGGGAAACTGAGCTTCATAGATCGTTAAATGACCGTTTCGTTCTTCACCTGAAGTACAGTGCTTTTGACATGGAAGCTATGAGCACTAATATAACTTGTGCTCATCCCTGTGTGTCATACTAACTCATGTCTTCAAGCGTGTTACTTCAATTCACTATCATGGTGCAGAGATTTTCTACCTAATTTCATATGTTATATGGTTGGAATCGCATTGTCCCTAAGTTATTGAAGTCTGTTCCCAACCATTTGCAATAGTCAATATATGTATTATGGTCTGCATGGTTCAGTATAGCAAATTATCAAATAGAATCGAGCTGCACTGTCTACTAATTTATAAAAAGCCTTATGCTTACTCAAGATTTAGGCATCATTTCATGACCTGACCTTTTGATCCATGGACATACAGACAAAACATGATCATTAACCATGCATAATACAGGTGATAATAGGATAAAATGGGGACACTCTTTCACACCAACATTTGCGCCTGTTGCTCTTCATCTGCTAGTTACTAGTCAGGGGGATGTTCTGCCATGGAAAGTGTATAACGAGCTATTATTTGTGATATCAACAGCGTGTCTAGAGAATATAGGCCGAGGGCGTAACAGAATTTGTCGGTTGTTGCTTTTTAAGGACGTTCTCGTGAAAACTATTTTATCGACCAATTGCCACGAGTGTAATAGCTAGCCGGGCTAACTAGCTCCATTTCAAAGCAGCCCAGCTAATGAGACCCCTCGATTAAAGGGAATGATTTTTCACCTTTCAACTAAAAGATCCAATAAGCTTGAGTATAATATAGTCTCTATAATACCAAAGAGGTGAGAGTAAGCATGAACTGGTCGCTACACGGGATTCACATTCTCTAAACTCTCGAGAATCCGTATGTTATGGTCTTGCTGTGACTAACCTCAAACCTAAACACACCGCAACAAGATTTATGCTCATATCAAGCAAATGCTGTTTTCTTCGGGGTATTCGTGCTAAATTCGTGTGTATTGCTCAACACTTTGTTCCGTGGCATTTGAGGTCAATTGATGTGACAGAAATGTGCAGGATTTTTCTTCTATTAGGTTAGTATTAACACCTACAGAAATGATATTTACTTTTGATTGCTAATAGTAGTTCTAACCCCTAATGTTCAAGTTTCTACTAGCCAGAAACAGAAAAGAAACAGTAAGAAGGTATGCTTTCAAAAAAGGAACACACCAAAATAAACATAGGCTTAAACATAAAAATAGATGCTTTGGCGAATAACACTGAGGTATATATGAGATTGTTTTTTTATGCAGATCCATAGCTATCTGTACTAGTTGCAAGGATGGAGATTACTACGAGACAACAACCAGCAAAACATTCTAAGTCTATATACTGGCTTTCAGGAAGAGATGTCTATAAATACTGGTCAACCCAGTAAGCAGCGTGCAAAAATGACTATTGTGGGGAGTTGATTTCAAATGTCTTTTTGATGATGTCCCAGTGTGTGGTCATATGACTGTCTAGCTGTGCCTTTTCAAGGGTCTCGAATCCACACTGGCAACACCGAAGAGTGACCAAAGGCTTTCCATGCTACAAATATTGATTGTTTGTTATGGTAGGCTTAAACTGTGAAGGGTAAGCTGTATGTAGCTTACACTAATTTTCCTCAGCCCGCCCTAACTTGGGCTAGCCAAGCCATGCTTTGATCCTGCTTGTTTTTCTTCCTATGCAGAGTTGTCCTACTATGATGGCAAATGTTTTCAACACTACATGGCCATTGCACATAAAGAGGAAAAGCAAACAGCGCGGTTAGCGAGTCTATTTACATCACTACGCATGAACCACCCAGTTCAACCAGCACTAGTCTGCCGTATAGCCCTTTGTGGTCATGTGGGGGCTTTGCCAGGTAGACTTTCTTTGAAATTAGGGGTGTATAGGGTGGTGAGACTTACAAGCAGGTCAGCAGAGGGATACGCTATGCAATGATGATGCTACTAAACCTTTAATGAAAATACAATGCCTGAGCAAATAACATTGTGAAGTTCGGTCAAAAACTAGTTGTATACCGGGAATCGAGAAATTTCAAGTAGTAAATACGAATGTAACATTATAAGATGAATGTCATTAGAAACTATGGTACGTATGATTCGGCAGATTTTTATGTATACAGTTGATGTGTCACTCATCCGGTGAAACCCTGAACCAGTTACTAATCCACCTAAAACGAGTTCTTACTTTGTCAGTTGGAGTAGATCCCTTGGTTAAGAGGTCAGAGAAGGTGTAGAAGAAGTTACTATCGCCGGCATGTCTCCACATATGTGATTTCAGTGAAGGAAGATGATGACAGACATACCCACACATATTACACTTATACTGCTCCAGTGGTTGGCGTATGTATCGCTTGTCATTGACATGTCTCTTCAGGTGAGACTTCAGGCTGAAAATTACAAAAAAATTATCATTAGTTGAAAGAACTTCTACCCGACATATTTTGTAAGGCTTGGGATTTTTCTAATAAAGGCAGAAGGGCTTTGACCTTGTGACAAAAGAGTTCGGATAAACGCATAAGTCTGGTCTAAAAAACCCATTGTAGAGAATGAGCATGCGAGTACTGACCTTCTGATGCTAAGAGCAACAAAATCACATTGTTCGCATTTTAGAGTGCGTCTACCGTTGTCATCAGTGGTCGTCTGGGCTTGCTTCGAGTCATCAGAGGATGAATTATGCAGTCTCTTCACCTCAACGCAATCGTTCTAATGATAAAAACAGTGTGTCAGTAGTCAGCGGCAGATAGAACTCAGTATCAAAGCTTCAATGCTAATCCTAATACATAAGATCACCCGACGTCATGGAGAAGTGGTGGTTTAGTGGGTAGTTCATTTGGCTTTGAACCAAATGATAGGGGTTCAATTAAAGGCTTGTGCACCACTTTGTGCTTTCTGTATTATTGGATTGGGATTGCGACTGTGATGTTTATTAAAGGATGCCTACCCATGGAGTTGGGACTCTATGGGTAGGCATCTTATTATTCAGTCTAATTCAGAGAAAATTTAGGAAAATACCTTCATGTGAAGCCGGAGAGGCTCCAGGTCTGGGAACCTCTGTCTGCAGGCGATGCAGGAAAAGCCTGTTGTTCTCTTAGAGTGGCAGCTCAAATGGTCTTGGAAGGCGTCAATCTGTGAGGTGACAAAGTCACAATGATCGCAGTAAAATGCCTGTCCGTCTTCATGTACTCTATGAAATAGCATAGGTACGGAATATATTAATACAAATAAGGCGATGGATCGAGAGAAGAAACTACATAGATGGGAGTGTTGCCTATCAGTGCGAGATCCAGTTGTAGTTTGCAATTGTGTCCGAATGTTGAGGCAGTGCCGCATCAGTAAACAAAAGGCTCAGAAATATCCCTTCGGACGCTCACCTGGTATGTGCGCGAAGTTGGCTCTTGTAATTGAACACGGCGGGGCAAGTCTTACAAGAGAATTGTCTGCTTTTGCAATGCTGTATCATGTGATCCTGCAGATCATTGTTGCTGGCAGCCACAAAGTCGCAGAGAGAGCATTCGTGTGGTTGCTTATTCTAAAATGAAACGTTCCATCTTTTCTGCCTAAGTACATACACTTACAAAAAGAACCAAAGGTGTAGGTAAATGCCTATTCCGTGGAGCTACAGGAGTCCATCAACGGAGAAGACCTCGGAGGACGATAAATAATGAAAATCAGGTGTCAACCATCTTCAGTGATAGAAAAGGCAGCAGAACTTTCAAATAAAGGTACACTGTACTATCAATAAGTACCTTGTGCATCTTCATGTGTTGCTTCATTAGTGTGGCATTGGCGCTGTAATGGCATAGCCTGCACCTGTACACTGGCTCTGAGTTGGAGGTATCGTCCGATTCTGGCATATGCTCAGCATTAGGATATGTTTCAGTTGAGAGCAGATCCTCCGAAGCAGCCTGAACAACGAGTGCTCAACATCAACACAATGAATTTGTTACCGAACTAAATGGATTTTACTATGCAGTTTAGAAATCCACTTGCATGATATTGGCAGTATGACCTTTGTCAACTTGGATTCCCCAACCAGTTTCCATTGAACATGCACAGAACAGTTGTGATTTTGGTAAATCTGATAGGGTAGAGACTGGAGAGCGAGCGGAGTTTGTGTTTAAATCGGATTTGGAGACATCACCCATGCCTCCTTCAAAAAAATATCGATGGGTCAACTCCAAAGCTAAGCAATCAATGCTGATATTCGGGATTGTTGATCTGATTAGCAGCGGCACTTACTGATGGCCTAGTGATATACATCGTAAAGATATATCTAAAAAACATTTTGGAAGATAACAAGCATTCAATTTGAAGATTGTTAGGGTACTTTCCATTGGGGCTACATTGGAAACCTGCCCTTGAAAACATCATTTCTTGGCCAAAGGCATGAACTTTACAGGTTCGAGTATTCAATCTGGTCGCGATAACAAGGCTGATTTCGCTAACTGTAGTATTGAGTTAGGATTACATTCGTCTATGGCAGGGTATCGATGAAGCTGACGAGTTCTCAAAAACACATACTGTTTTGTTCTAACAAGAGCAACCAACCACTTTTTATTTATGTGTGCTATAATGTACCAGCCTCATCCAAATAATAACCGGAATTACCTAGCAATTTGCTCATTATGGAGTGATTGGTCCTTGATAGAAAGAATGACAATAAATTCTAGTACTAGATCTCATAATATTCAACATACGCATACTTTCTTGTCCTGGCGGTTCGGCGGCCTCCTCTTTCTTTTTCGGGTTTTTGATGTGACCGGGTCAGATTCAACGTCAACTTGTCTCTCTCGCAGCTGTTCTATTACCGCTAACAATGAGCTGCATATTCCTACAATCGGATGGGGCATCCTAGCAAAACAGACAAACTGTCTCCTACCCAAAAGCATAATACCATTGCCAAACTTATACTTGTTGCTGATAATGAAAATTTGCGAGGAAATAATTACCTCGGCGAGGCAACCAACCTTTGCGAGGTTTCGCTGGATACTGGCTGACTAAATCACCACCGTGACCACTATCAGCGTCAGTCTCGGTCGCAGAATCCTTGATGTCATCCGTCTCAGGAATCGGAGGAGATGGTCGCGGAGGTTCGCAATTTCCGGGCCAGGCAGGGTTTAAATTAGGACCTAAAAGACATGATGCAAACCTCATACCCAGGGTACAATTTGGGCGGTTCAATCAATGAGAACAATCTAGTCGCTGTCAGGCTCAGCCTCTTTAAAAGTGAAGATTTCGGAGTGAATCAATTCCAAAGGGCCTGGCACACAATGGCGAACTTGCGATGAGCTAATCGCAAATCGTGGAAAATTCACGAAATACAAAGGTTTCCCCGCAGTCACATGACTGGGGTCAATGAGACTGTGTAGTTGGTGTCGTATCGGGATCTATTCCCGGTCAAACTATCGTTTGAAATGGTACACGGGGATTCATGGGGATTATGTTCGTAGTCAGACTCAAATAGTCGCTACTCGCAGCTAAATTCGGCCAGCTTTCACTTTAGAATCGCCGCTGATCTGGGTTTCTTTCATGTATTGTGATTGTTTTTTGCAATGTGATGATGACGGCCCCCAAACTGGCTCAAATAACGCTCCAAGTCCGATGTAGTTGGTCACTCTGACTTTCTACTTCATAGCCTGCGGATTCCCACGGGCTATAAAAGTGATTGAGCCAATCAGTGCGTGCCTTGTAAGCGCACTTTTTTAATTTAATTCAGCACGCTAGAGCTGCCAGTTTCGCGTGATACAGCTATCGCAAAACTGCAAGACGATTTTTCGCGCAACTTTTTTTCCGATTTTTTCGCTTATTTGGCATCATGTGACCGGACCCGAATTCCCTTTAGCAGGCAGTCAGGATTTAACTAAACATTGATTTTAATAAAAAGGAAGGAGGTAAACAAGACCCAGTCCGACATCCAGGGACAGTATTCACCTTGTCGGAGAAGGCTGAGAAGCGTAGCAGCAGACTCCTCTGTGGCACTACGGCTGGCTATCACTTCTTTACGCTCTGTGGGTGCAGTAGTAACTGTACAAGTCTCAACAACTGGCAAGATCGGTCTGGTGAGTGGAGGAGGGCTCGATAATTCTATCTCAGGACTCGTGGCTTGACTGACTGGCATAAGACATGCTCGCTCTGATCCATCATTTACAGACTCAACAATGACACGAGGGTTGGAAGACGTTGTGGTTACACCTGCTACAGCAGTAGTGGTTACAGTTGAGTGTGTAGTGATGATTGGCGTAGCGTCGGTAACAGCAGGAGCTTTGATACTC
>Ga0224501_10001265_pt1 | contig 19627 bp, 14 predicted proteins | sample SF_Oct11_sed_USG_4_FD_169105 | JGI IMG/M metagenome (GOLD analysis project Ga0224501, IMG submission 169105) | Sediment microbial communities from San Francisco Bay, California, United States - SF_Oct11_sed_USGS_8_1 | ecosystem: Environmental > Aquatic > Marine > Sediment | place: USA...
GATCAAACAAGTGCAACAGCGCAAACATCGAAGGATAACGAGGGATCTTGATTGTAGACTACGGGTGATTGAAGGTCATTAGAAATCAAGATTGAAGGATGGGCCATCTTGATATAGAACAGTAAGAAGTACTAGCAAGAAAGCAGATAAACTTGTTAAACTGACAGTGAGATAACAATGATACGCTTCAATAACCATTGTGCCGGCTTTGGCAATTACAGTTTTGGCTGAATGAACACTTCAACTGAAATTCCGCTGGGGGTCTGTCTGATTACTTTTGTCAGTACACATGGGTAAATAGTTGTCATTGTTGTCACTGGAGAAAATTCCAGACATAGAAATTCCTGTCAACGATTCTAAAGGGTCAACATGGTCAAAGTTCATTTTATGATAAAGGCTATTAAAAATTTACTGTTACTGCTAAACCAGGAACAATACTAGATAAACAAATAACAACTAGCTCTAACAATAACTGAGCACAGCATCATCTGGTAATGACCATCTCACTTTGATTATGCCAATTTGAAGTTTAGTTATGTAAAATGGCTTACAACAGCCCCCAGTTTAGTCACGAGCTGTAAAGATATTTTATAGACCTAACACTGTGTATTTTTTATCATTGATAATGATGATCACATAAGGCAGGTTTATTCTTAGTTTAGTTAGTTTGGTTAGTAAAAAGTATTAGTATGGTATGCATATGGGCACAATCTTCTGCTTGTCGTACATGTGAACAGTAAGGGTATACTTATTTGATTTTGACAGCTACCATCTTAGCTCACAATAACAACAACAACAATTTGAAGTGGGTTCAGACCAGTTGTTTGCCAAAGGTTGTCACCAATTTACCGAACACCGGCACTAGTTGGGTCTGATGTAGAATTTTAACAAATGGAAGGCCAACACTTTCCCTCTTTCATCGGTCATTTGAAGAGGTTGAGTGCTGGACAGTCAACAATAACGAAACCACTGCACTAAATTGGGTATTGGGACTATTTAGAATGAGATTGAATGGGTAAGAAAAAAATAACTTGAGTTGATGAATTGAAACAAATTGGAGAAGAAATGAAGCCAGTCAAGAGTGAGCCGGTCTCTCATCGATCAACTTACATCTTTTTGTTTCAGAGTCATTCGTGATTAGTTGACAAGTGAACTTACTATCAAGGACTCCGGACCGGAGTCAGGGAGCCATTCAGGTTAAGTTAATAACTTGGGAGTTGGGTATTCGCCCAAAGTTAACTCACAATAACTGTTAATAAGTCACAAAGTTTCAGCGAATGAGTCAGTAGCTGACTCGCTTATCGACCGACTGGCAACGATTGATTGGCTCACACTCACAGTCGCACAATCATTCACTCACAGTCAGAAGTCACTCGCAACACTGACACTCGCTGCTGTGGTTGCAATTTTATTTTACTGTTAGGCTAACTTATAATAACTACTAGTCTAAACAGTCTAGACTGTCTAAAGTCTAGACTAAACGAACTAGTACTAGTCATTAGTCAACAACTACTAGTCATAGAAAATTTAAATTACACTTACAGAGGGTAACTAATCAGCTTTGTCTATCTTCGGCAGACAATTCGCCAACCATTTAAAAATGAGAAAGTAACTCACTCACTGCAAATGTTACAATCATTCATAGGACGGTTCGTGGATAGGTGCAGTGACTGTGAGTGAGACTGGGCTTTGCGCCACAAACCGTAACGGCACATGTGAGTGAGTGTGAAGGCTGAAGTGAATTGCGCTGAATGAGCGAAACAAATGACTGGCAAACCGCTAACATAATCGAACACTCCACATGGCATGAAGTGCGGTGTCATAAGAAGAAAAACGTATGTAATTTACCTCATTTGAAAGCAGGCCTTCGCTAATTTTCGCGTAGATTTGTCAATAAATGCCAACGAGTTTCGAAAAGAAAGAGCAGAGAAAAACTAATTTTTGCCCCAGTTTGGAAGTCTCGAAGGCAGACCTCGCGCTAACGGGAAGTGGGGAGTTTAACCTAAATTCAAGTAAATATTACAATATTAACACAATTATTTTGCCTAAGGGCTAAATGAAATCTTTGAAACACAAATAAAAATAAAGGATTCAGAATACCGCCCAACTACTAGAGTGTCTTGTGGGACTTTGGGATATACGTGTAGGCATACGGATACCGAATTAAGACTCGGAGGTCAATAGTTCTAAAAATTGGGTCGCATAAGGTCAAAGGTCAGCAAGGATGGCCGATATCAGAGTACTCGAACATCCAACTCTCAAGGTAAAGAACGTTTTTCTTTGTATAAAGCTAGATGTGATAGCCCATTTGAGCTACAGCACTATCAGAGATTTGACACTGAACCTTCCGTAGTCCATAGCTGTTACTTCGACGTGCTATATCGTTGGTTTTCCATCGAAGCATATCCGATAGGCGATATCGCCCAGCAGTGACTGTGAGTGACGCCTGACAGTGACAGTGACTGTCACTCACTCACTGTCAGTGTCGTGTCCCTTCGCTTCGACTCATCAGCTGATTATCCATTCCGTGGGTAGTGGGTAGTGTTTTAGTTAATGCCTATAAATCTCTAGAGAGCGGTCATTACGAACACTGGTATGCTTTATGAGACCTATCATTGACTAGTAGCGACGTGCAGCTGCTTAGTCTGTGATGTGTGTCAGTGTGTGTGTGCGTGCTTGCTTGCGTGCGTGCGCGCGTGTGTTAGTAATGACATGATTAAAATGTATCATGTATCATGTATGTCACTGGTGTTACTGTTAGTGCTATCCTGGTCTGCAGCCGCCATACAGTTGCAGTCTGATTGACAGCAGTAATATTAACATAATTTACTGCTAAAAACCCTACCCAGTTGTTCACTATTCTAGACGTAATTGATTGCAACTCTGATTCTCACTACATGCAGAGACCTATGTTACAGCTATGTTCTACTTTATGTTCTCAGGTTCCTTATGAGACATTGAACAGAAAGTTCCGTAATGCTCAGAAAACAATAGACAGGGAAGTTTCCCATGTGAAGTCAGCTGCAGATCAGCTGACCAGAGTGCTAAATGATGATCCTCAGAGTGACAGTGTCTCAGAACTGCTCAGCAACATGGTGGAAAAGCTGAAAGTGTTGAAACGCAAGGTTTGTTGCAATATCCAGTTAATTTCAACATGCCCCCTTCATCATTGTGTAAGACTGACACTATAATTCGGTTTTCAAAGTTTTGTTGTGATCCATGTATGGTTTGTAGCCCTTGTAGCAAGGCATTGATTCACCCAAATAATAGTGTGGCTACCAGCCACGTCAGTGATAAGGGCATTAGAGCTCTCCCAGGAAGGCTCTGGTATCAGTTTGTTTTAGACCTGCTCTATATCAAGCAGCAAGTCCCCCTACTCATAAACTACAGCTACTAGCGCTTGGAGGGAAGTGAGAAGTAATTTAGTAACTACATAAAACGCAAGAAACTATTTTGTTAAATGGGCACAAAGATGAAATTGGAGCATCTATAACAAACTTAACTAAAAGCAGTCACTGTTCCAAACACGCTACAGCTGAGTCACCAATTTGCGTAGAAGCTGCATCGTGTTTCTGGTCTAACTGCCCTATCTTCTGTCATCTTTCACAGTTATAGCCAGTTTAAATAACTGATAAAGGCAAGGAACTACTCACCACTCGACTTGAATTTTATGCTGCTGTGGGCATGGAGTGTATATGATCTCGTATATCTCCTCATCATTCCTCCCCATTCTATTCTTATTGTGGTTCAGTGAGGGTATGAAGTGGCTGTGCTCCTGTCCATCTCCTCATTACTCTTGTTGCATTATAGGCTGGGGAAAGCATGGAGGAGGAGGCTGGGGCCGCTCAGACTTGTAAGAGGAGGTTATCGCACTTGGAGGAGTATGAAACATTATCGCCCACAGCTCAGCAGCTGTGGAAGAAGAAACGACTTGATCGCATGCTTGTTGAGTATTGTCTGCGTCTCGGTTACTATGAAACGGCCCTAGAGTTATCACTTCACTCTGATATTAAGGTATAGTGGGAGCAGCCGTGGCTTAGTGGTTAGAATACATGATTTGCCCACAGTGAGTTATCAGTTCGAATCCCAGAATAGCCATGATGGTGGTAGGATGGATAACCAACCTTAATTCACTCCTGAGCGCCGCCAAGTCTCCCTGTTTGCCAGGGGGCAAACTCCATGACGTCCAGGGAATAATAATATGGAGTATGAACAGAAGCAAAACAAAATTTTCTGCAACATGTTGGAGGTATTGAACACTTGCTCCCGAATTTATCCATGTCCCCATGACAGTATGGTGGACGCTAGCTTAGTATCTTGAGTTAGCTTGAGATCATGTTCACGTCCCGGCCCTGTGTTGCCTTGAGTATCTACTCCTTATATATTTCCCATCTTCCATTGCTACAAAAAAGCACACAAAACTTGGCGAAGTTCTGTCAAATATATTACCAAAATATAAGAAAACAACATTTGTCTCCTTTACCACTGATGGAGACAAAACTGTCTTACAATGGTTCTTTGTGTAAACAGCACTCAAATCAACTGATTTGGAAGTTGAAATTCCAGCAATCAGTTTGTGCCAAAGGGAACTTGGTTCATGACAACACAGTTAGTCATGTTCGTGCTCTGCACAAAACAACAAAAGTGACTGCTATTTACTGACAGACAATAAAGAATTTGCGAAGTTGCCTACCCCGCTACGGAACTTTAGGGATTCCACCTACTAACGTATCATGATTCACTCGGTGAGTTGCTCGCTCACTTAGTGAAAACATTGCTCACTTTGGATCGGTATTACCAGTAATTCAGTGCGTAATATGGGTGCCGATATATCAATATGTCTAATGTATTAGTTCGTACCATCAGTGATTGCCTACAGACTGCGAGATTAACAAAAGGAAAACAGATTAGGTATAAGATGGAATTTGGCAGAAAATTTGTACAAACGTATGGTGCACTGTATGCACTCGCACGCGAATGACGTAAATTTGAGGCTGTTTTCCGTTTACAGATACGGAAACACAACTCCGCAAACTCTATTATAAATTGGTCACCTAGTACGGTGAAAATTTTATTATGTTTATGGGTATGACAAATTACCAAAACTATCGCAAATGAACTACAGCAAATAGACAATCGTAAAGGTATAGAACATAATAAAGAAAGCAAAACTAGGTGGTAGCTAAACAATGACTGGGGGGGCCAAAGTCCCTTAAGCAGAGAGCTGCCCTGATTTCCTTGCCAGGTTAGTGTCCGCTTCGCCTCCAGACTCCAGGTGGAGACACTGACCAGATCTGTGGGCTTTTATAGTAGGCTGGGCGTTGTTTTTGGATTCATGTTGTGATCTGCGGTATCTGCCCCCACTAAGAATTATCAAAACTCTTGACCACAATTTCCGCTAAATGTTGTACTGCTTTGGATAATTCTTCCAAACTTTTTAATAAAACCGTTTATAGCATTTGCTGTAATTCTGAAGAACAAGAGTACATAAGTTTATTCATAGCTTAAAAAAGCACATTTCAGAGTTGTGTTCATCAGGAAGAACCGCTGGCTTTTAAGGTGCTAGCGTATTAGAGTATAGAAGAAGTTGCGTCGGATTCATCTTGGACAGTCCGTAAAAACACTGCTGGGCGCAAGTCAAACTCTTTGTACTCTCTGGTCAAAAAGTTGGCATCGCAAACTAGCGATGTTTTTCTACCACTTGCTGGCATGCATTCAAGATGCCTTATAGATAGGGTGATTTAATTCCTGTGGTTATGTTTGTTATTCAGCTCATTGGTAATGCTTAACAAGGACAGTTTGTAGCAAAAGTCCCTGCTAACTCCCAATGATTGCTATAACCGGTGCCTTGCTAAGCGCGATCAATCGGCGAGCATTCTGACTCCAAATTATTTTTCCATATTTTGTATTCTCATCCAAAATCCACAAGAGATGGCTCATATCATGAATACATTGTTCATTGAGTGAATTGTCGAACAAATTGCTAAAACAGCAAGAACAACTTCATTTTCTGTTTAGGTCATATAAGCCTATATAGTGAGTCAGCAGCTTGACTACCCGATCCGTGTTTATATAGGGACGAATCCGACAGGAATCGCTAAGCTCCACCCACCATCGTATTGTGTCATACCCTATCAGGCATTTGAAGCAGCATGTTTTCAGCAAGATCTTCCAAGAAATGAGATCAAGGGTACAATGTGAAGCCATGTTTTTCAGTTCACTTTAAGGTTGTATACACTACTTACTTAGATATATTTAGTCAAGTGTGCAATGTGTCCAATCACATTACTCTACCAGTCTATCTATGGATGACCTTTTTTCTGCAGGATCTGACCAATGTAGACATATTTCTCCAATCCAAGAGAATAGAAGAAGCTTTACTGCGGCATGAGACTGGTCCCTGTCTGGCATGGTGTTATGAGAACAAAACTAAACTGCGAAAATCTCAAAGGTAAGTGAAAGAAAATGGACAGGCGTAAAGATTTCGGTTCAGATCAGTTCATGTTCACAGGGTCATAGGTTTTGAAGAAAAATGTTAGTTTATTTTGTAATTGAGCATGGTGTACTGGTTAGAATACGCAGCTTGTGTAGTGAGAGTTGTGGGTTTGAATCCCGGAAAAGTCAATGGTCATTGGTGCTGACCCTGACCAAAGTAACCCTGTCAATCTGTGAGCAAACCCCATGATCTCAAACAGGGAACAATAATATGGAATATTCACAGAACAATAATATTTTACTATTAAACACAAACTTTTTATGTAAAACCGCCAGTGAGAAATGGACAAAAGGGCTAGAGACTATATAGTTCAAACTATCAGGCCTACTTTTCACATGTGAGGTAGTCAGTTAGTGATGCATTTGTTGTGTAGTGCTGCCACTGAGGGAGTAATGGCGCAATCTGTCAGGCGGCTGATAAGATTGGCATAGTGAATGACTCCCAGCTATTTGATTCACTGAAACCAAGCACTCTTAACAATTCATGGAATCTAGTGAACTCTTGGTGTATTGTTCGTATTTAAACAGTGTGTTTTATCAGTTCGGTCATAAACTCCACCCTCCGTGTTAACACTTCGCTCTCTCTGCAATTGAAATTTATCAGCCGCAACTCAAAGATCGCAAAATTAACCTATTACTCTTATTGCTCTAGAAAATATACCTTATGATATATGCAACTCAACAGACAAATGAAGGCAAAGCCACGCATTCATTTGAAATCTATGTAAACCCACTTGACATCCCTGGAATATAAGCTGGCCTATGTCTATTCTTGTTTATCATCATTGGTTTCTGTCATCAGTACATGCTATTTGCTAATTGATCCAATTTCTACATGCAAACTTTCAGTTTTATACTATCAAATGTATGCAAAACTGCGACGATGACAAATAATTTATCGCATAATATATTTTTGAATGTGAAACTGAAACTAGAATGCAAATGTGAAACAATTCTTGCTTTTCATGTCAAGTAGTGGCCGCTTGGTGTGTCCGTGATGAAGATGTATAGGTATGCGTAGATGTGTAGGCTGGCTGTTTGTATTTTGTAGTAGCTTGGAGCTGCAAATTCGTAAGCAAGAGTTTGTTGAACTGGTTCGCACACGGAAACGTTTGGAAGCTGTAAAATTTGCGCGTAAATACTTTTCTGGTACGTACACTTATGGGTAAAACCGAAGCTTGTCTGTTTCTGCACCCATGAACAGCAAACATTCCCAAGAAGATGTCATTGGCATGCAGATAGCAATGAGTTACAAAAAAAGATGTGATTCCATAAGTTGACATCGGAAACATTTCTGATTTTCTAGTTTATTCAAATAAATGTGTCACAGTTTGTAAGCAATCACCGATGTTACACATTGACACAACTCATTATGTATTGCTTTCCAACCATTTGGTGCACTGACTCACCACTGATGTCAGCTGACGGTGAAATTTAGTGACCGACTCTCTGTATGAGTCACTATACAATAGGTGTTTGCGAACAAGCTAACGTATCCCTAACGCATTGGGTAAAAGAGTGTTTTATTTTATTTTAATGTGGTCCACGCATTAATCAAATAAACTGAAATCATGCCAACGCGGGCATTCACATTGGCAACTAAATAACAAGCGAAAGTCCAACGCGTTAGCGTGTCCAAACAACTGTGACAGCATGTCAACGTATTTTTCTCGCTCTCGCACGGTTAGCTTTGAGTCGCCTTGTCCCAACGAATTTGGGCCGATTAAACAGAAAACTCCATAGCGTATGTTCGGGGAGTACGGCATGTTGCCGGTACATGGGATTAGCGACCGGGCAACCCGCAATGAACATTAGCTTGTCCAAAACGCCTATTATCAACCCGGAAATGTTATAGTTCTACTTTAGCAGGTGATCCACAACTCCACAACACTTCTCACCGAATTCCGTTGAAATTAATAGAATTTCAGATTTCCATGGGCCTGGGATCCATGTGAAACAAAATTTTCAAATCAAATCAAACATATCTACTACTGTAGCTGTCTGTAGCTGTCTGGTATCATTCTGCTTAGCACTTTGATAGATCCTGCATAAGTCACAGTCATTCTTTCACTCCCTCCCTTCGCTTTTAGGAGTGGAAGAGCACCAGTTACAGGAGGTACAGCAGCTGATGGCTCTGTTAGCATTCTCTCCGGAAACTCCAGTTTCTCCTTATAAGGTGAATGACTGTGGGAACATAATAGTGTGCTATTTGTAGGAACCAATCAGAAGTGATGCCGTTTTAGTTTAGTCATGTGGTTTACATTTTCACTTATTCCTGTTCATTATGACTCTCTTTCTGTCCAGTCTCCAGATTTTTCTTCAGTAGACGTACCCTTTTCTATAACCCTGTTGTCATCTAAAATGTGTGATCCAGACTGCCCATATGACTGATTAGTACCAAACAGAAGTAGTGCCATTGTTATGCTTTTGTATGGAGTTTGATTACCCACACCCTCCGCTTTCTGATTTGACAGTTCATTGGTTGTTTCAGGACCTGTTTTTGGAGAGTCGATGGATGGATTTAGTGGATGCATTCAGAAAAGAGAACTTTGTCTTACATCAAGTCAGCAACAGTTCGGTCTTCTTGATTACGTTACAATGTGGCCTATCTGCCCTCAAAACACCGTATCCTTTCACAACGTTCCCTTTTCTCCCTGTGAGAATGTTTTCTCTAGGCGTCATACGTCCCATTGGCGCCACCAATGATTTCTTAACTCACCCTCCCGCGAATTGCATTTTATGTTCGCTGTATGTGACCCTTCAGTAGTGGAGGGATATGTGTATGGGATTGCCCACCCTTACCTATGGGACTCGGTAATGAGCCCAGGGCTAGCTTTCTGGTGCTGATTGGATTATGAAATATTACAGGCCGTGTGGATTACAGTGTGAGACACCAGCTTCATTGGCTAGGGTAATACATCTAGTTTGGTAGTGAATGGATTCGTGGGATCACTCACCCCTATCTATGGGACTAAGTAATGAGCCCGGCCAAGGCTAGCTGTTTGGTGCTGTTTGGGTTCTGTTTCCTGAGCGGTGTGGAGCATCATAGTTTTGTGAATCTACTCCTAAATTTTACTGTATGCAGACTTTAGTACTCATGTATTGGAGATTTTGCCTCCGTTTCCTTGACTAATTTTCTAGAGCTTGTTACAAGGATGGACAGAAGAACACAAACTGCCCTGTCTGCGCAAAGAATCTAAATGAATTAGCCAAGGTTCTTCCGTCTTCACATTGTTCCAGATCTAAACTCGTTTGCTCAATCTCAGGGGCTGTTTTGAATGAACATAATCCGCCTATGACTCTTCCCAATGGACATGTATACGGATACAAGGTAAGTGTTGGAGTCATCTAGACATAGGTGTGCTCAGACAAACTATCGTAGCTCTCGCCAGTTGGGTAGAAGAGGGCTGTATATTTATTTTACCTTGGATGGCCCACACGCTAGCCGAATGAACGTTTTTATTTTATTTGAAAATTTTGTCCTACATGGATAACCTCAGAGATTCTTTTTAGTCATACTAAAGGAGGTATCAGAGAGTCTAGTAGACAGTCAATTGAGAAAGGGAGTAACATCCGGTCGCATCCGTAAAGTCCGATCACCCCTATCATTATGAAGGGCATAATATTTCTATTTATCACATAACTACATGTTGGCGTAAGGTTAGACAAGTAATGGTGTAATGGTGCATTTCTAATCGGGCTACATACACCAGTGTAGGAGGCTGATCGCTGTCCTATAACACATAGGCAAATAAAATCCTTAGATGCATTGTTTAAATAACGGCCCTGCGAGATATATTGACGTAATGTTGAGGCCTGAGCAGCTTTGTATTGAGTTTGTTTTTGGAAAATGAATTCGCTTCAAGAGAGATTATCTACACTCACTTGAAATGCTGTAAAATTGGCCTATTTGTTGGGAATTCATCTGGCTAAAAAGTTGCTTATATTTGAAACAGGAACTAAATGCGGTTATAATCACCTGTTGTAGGCACTCAACGAGATGGGCATGCTAAATGATGGTCAGGTTACTTGCCCTCGTACTAACCAAGTGTACTCAGTAGATCAAGCAGAAAAGGTGTTCATCATGTGATCAACCCTCGCGCAGAAATCTCCACACCGGCAAATTCCACTAACCGGCTTGATGAGGAATGATGAACTGTTCGGAATGAATGTGCGTGCGCGCGCGTGTGTTTCTGTATCGGCTGTCGGTTGGTTGCGAACACCAGCCTTGACAAATTTCCTGGTATGCTGGTACCAACTGAACACAGACTCAAACTGAAACTGTTCTCTGGTCTCTGACAGCTTACTAAGGACCGATCGGGTAATTAAGATTCTCTCCATAGAGAATACCACAAATACCTTGTACAGAAATTGAGCGCCAGTTATTAAATAAAGCATGGCGCAAGTGTAAGCTATTTAAATTATAGATTCCTGCGTGACAAAAATATATCATTCCTATTGCATATTGCGAATCCCGCTTACTTTGCCTAGGTTTGTCCAGGTCCCCATCCTTTTGTGCATTGTAGTTGGTAACAGTTTTTTTTGTTATACTGCGACTGTATAACCCCCGCTCACTCCTTTGATTTGGAACCAAAGTCCTGTATTTTTTATGAACTATGCTGTACTAGGCTACACATGAGACATTGAATTAACAAAAATTATAAGTAACTTTTTATGTAGTCAAATGTATCGCTTTGCACCGATTTCGTTACATCATATTCCTTTTATTGAAAACAAATGTATCCAACAACATAAATAAATCTGTTTTAATATTGATTCATGGTGTTTGGTACTCTGTACGCATCTCAACTGCAGTATGTATACTTATCATTCAGCGATGCGGCTCTAGCTAACCATTGCTTCAGCGTCTGCATTTTTTGCAATAGTGCAGTCAATTTAAAAAACACCTCAACGCCTGTTCTTGGTCCCAGAAAGATGATCTAACATGTTCGAGACCAGAAAAACTGACATGAGACCTGCAGCTTTACTGTTTTTCCAAAGCAAAACAACGGCAACTGTTGAACACTAAAACTGACCTACAACATGTACATAGCTGAGCCTAGTACCATCTTTAGAATCTAATGTTGCAGAGAGATTGGAACTGGTACACATACTTGGGTTATATGTGGTGGCTTATCAACTAAAAATGCACGTTGAATGATGGTCGATTCAGCATCAAATACTTGAGATTTCTTGGAATATGCTACGTGTGTCAGAAAAACAACTGGATGTTCGTCTAGTTCACAAACGGGCTCACACTGTGAAACCTTGATGTCACTCATATTCAAGATGTAATAAACTCATTGCTGGAGTTAAAGCCAGGAAGTGCTGTCCACATTTTTTTTGTGTCATGGAATCAGCTGTCACCTGTCGGCCTACAAATCCGGAGTATTAGCCTTTGCACATAAATGCGGCTGACTCAGTGGATTGACCAATGCCATGTTGTCATGACATTATTTAGTGTATAAGCATAATAGTTTCCTCATTTTAATTTGAAGTGACTCACTTGAAATGCTGACCTGTCTTTCTTCAATCTAAGAATAAGACAAACCTCATATTGAAGGTACATGTAGTCTATAGTATGCTAGTTTTTGAGCCATTTGAACTACAGTGCAACTCTCAGTGGTGTGAGTCCTCGTGCCATATCATATTTTAATCAAGTTCTCTGATCGATGATAGTCTGATAGGAGAATAAATGTTTACTTTCGATAACAGAGATTCAGCATTCACTAAACTAAGAGAAGACTCGCACAATGTCTACTTGTATACTCATTTTACTTTTGTTTGGTCCAGTTTCCGGGCAGTTACTCAGTAAGTATTTGCTTCCATTCATACTCCACAGTATTATTTTCTGTACGAGGTCATGGAGTTTGCTCTCTACCTGGTTAACAGGGAGACTCTGTTGGAGCTCAGGGGCGAATGAAGGTCAGGTGCCCTTCTTGTCACCACTATTAATTTTTTTTGAGATTTGAACCCACCAGTCACTGTACGTGAATAGTGTACTCTAACCACTAAGTCACAGCTGCTCAAGCTTGGTAAGTACATACAGAACTCTATATTTAATCTTGAGGTACTACACATATGTAGGCTTTGGTGGTATAGATCAGTGATCCATATCAATCGACGCAACATGTGTATATGGCACACTTGTCATTCAAAAATTCCGTTGTCACAGGTAGACACTGGTTCTTCAATTTAGAGACAGCCAGTTAAAAAGAAATCTCAAGTCAAAGGACACAAAAACTCAATGTAATCTTCTTTTGTGAGGAAGAAAATGAGGGGTCATGCAAGGCTCATCAAAATGGAAGATCACTATGCAATGCCCCTTGCATTTTATGGACGCATCAGTGTACTCAGCGCACTATTTTACAGTTAACATAACCAAAAATTGCGGGAAGGTCTATGATTTTGCGAATCTTGACAACTACACAAATGGATATGTGGATTTATATGATGATCCATCCAACCACTCCGACTTCACCTGTACAGTTGACTTGATGGCAACTGCCAAGGATCTGGCCATCTCAGTACGGCTTGTGGTAAGTCCCCTCTCTTATCTCTGCTCCTTTTTACCTCTCCCTCTAAAACTCACCACCTTCCTCTTCCCATTCCTCCAGCCCCCAAACTCCACTCTTTCCCCAATCCCACTCCCATTTCCCTCCACCAGTAAAAGTATACCTCAGTTCTGTAGTGAGCTCTGGGCACAGAGACTGCCTTGCAAAACAGTGAGAGAGAGCTCTAATTTGATTTGATGAAAATTCTCTTTCAGAGTGTTCACATGCATGATAACTGCAAACCCACAATCAGTGTCATTGCGAAATGGGGTCATGGTGATGAAGCCGATGAGTATCAGGCCTATACTTCTGCACACTTTCACTGTCAGCACCCAGTCATACCTAAAAAGCCACACACTCTCGGTAGAGAAGAGCATAATGGTACCGCCCATCATTGGATAATACAATATAAATCAAAAAAGGACACAAATGTAGTTAATCCAAATGTCAAGGCCTTCTTCCAGTTTGCTTTGCGTAAGTATATCTGAATCTGTTTTACACATATCGTTTTATTGTCTTATTGTACCTCTTGGGTACTGCTTATATCCTATAAATTCAGCGGACCTCTTAAGCCTTAGGCTTGTTCTAAAGAGGTAGGAGCTGGGAATTATGTTTGAGGAGCTCATAGTCACACCGGGAGCCCAGAATGTGAAGATCACAAGCCATTGAGCTATCCCGCTATCCCATTCTCCGAACCTGAGAACAAGACTGTCCTTCAGCCTTGGGACTATTTTTTAAACTAGAAGGTCACCTCTAGTTCTAATCAGCCTAGCTGCTAGATGGATAATTATGCAAGACCTGCCACTACATATACATATTCATACATAATGACCATGCCTTCGATATGTGATGCAGCATTGAGAGTGATGATGTACAACGATAAAATTTTATTTCACAACGGCTGATAAGATAGCGATAAGACAGTGTCTTGGTCAGCTATCATGGTTATGATAAGCAACCTAACTGAGTATTGTAGAGAGGGAACCAAGTGGTTTTAGGATCACTGTAAAATAACCCGCCGCCATGGCATGATAGCATTAATTTGGTTATAACCGGTTATGACTATAGAGTTAGTTATCCTCCTAACTCTATGGTTATGACATATATAAGAGGTTGGTTAGTTTGTTGTTTGGTTGATCATGTTGGGATCTAATGGGTGTCCCAGAAAGCGACAGTGGCAACACTATAGGTCGCGCGCCACTGTAGACCTATACTGCTAGAAATATCCCCTGACCTATAATGTTCGTGTGGGAAATGGATTAACAATTTCAAGATACTCAACCTGCCATCTTATCCATATTATCTTCCAGATAAAATTGGTGCAACCCCAGTATGGCCGGAATTACGCACCACAACCCCCATTACAACTGTTCAACCTACGTCAATTACTAGACCAACTGAAGCCTCGACACCCAGCATTACTCAAAGTACAATTTCGTCAACAACAACAACAGCACCAACAACAACAATAGCACCATCAACAACAAAAGCACCGCTCACTCCTACAACCATGGCAAAAATCAGAACCACCACTGGAAACACCCCTACAACAAAATCTAAACCTATGCAAACAATGACACGAGGAGAGCATACAGCTACTGAAATGTTAACCTCGACAACCGACTTGCCTACAACCACAACAACACCACCACTACCATCAACAACAACAACATTAACTACACCACCAACAACCACACCTCGATGTGACCCAAGTCAACCCGGCCTTCTTTCTATTCAGTTTATCAGCTTCTCTAACCCGACGGGTCAGAAAGCAACGGGACGCTTATGTGATGGTGTCTCCACAAATCACTGTGATCTCGAATTTGAGATCTGCATCAGCCCTCTTATTCCGGATGAAGTCAGGTAAGATTTAGGGTGGGGCTGTGGGTGATTGGTTAGAGTGCGTACCACAGTGCATTCAAGACAACTGTTCACTCAACAGGAAATGGGTACCCGGCTCTCTTCAGAGCTAGGAATGGTGAAGGAGTTGAGAAAGAGGAGTGTCACCCATCTCAGTTACATGGTTGCCGCCTTGCCGGTGTACAAGCTTTCATTCCAACAGCCACCTCTTTGAATGGCCATTGGCTAAGAGACAACCATAACCTTGTTTAAGATATTGGGGTCTAATTTCACTCTATTACTCATACATTGACTTCAAGTGAGAAAAACTGCGTTTCTCTTCTCTATACAGATCAGAAAGAAACTGCTCTAGCCATCATGTTATGACTGGGCTGGTAAAGGAAGCCAACCATGTACTGTTTGGTATGTTTATTGGGAGACAGCAGAATCCGATGAGACTCTATATAGACACAGGCTTGTGGCAGGCAGGTAGATTAGATTCATATGTCAAGCGTTACTTTTATAAACATGTCATTGTATGTGTCTATGAGCTATTATACTGGAGCCCTTCAAGGGTCTGGGCTATACGAACTGAACTAAGCTGTGTTCAATTATATCTTCTGGTTATCCTATTCAAAGGACTTCCTAAGTCTGAGGCTTGTTGGAATGGTAGGAACTATATAGGGGTTCAACATGGCTAAAGCGCTTCAACCAGGATCTTTCGATCTTAAGTCAAGCACTCTAGCCATTGACCTATCTCGCTATACCTCCAATTATGTAGTTTGCTGATCACGTGTGAAGCTTCTTCCCTTGGATATGAACAAGCAGTCCTGAGGGAGTTTTGCGTTAACTTGCGCTAAGGCGCTACAGTCAGAGGGGATACCTCTCTTTATCATGAAATGCCAAAGGGCAGTGATTCTTTGGATCGTTGGCATCAACCTTCTTACCCAAGCTTTGCTTGTTCCTGGTACCCTCTCCTGTATGAGACAGTGTAAATCAAGGCACTATATGGGGTACCATAAATCTGACTGTTACTTTAGGGAGTAGATGTGGATATCAGTGTCTGGGATATGGATTCTACCAGAGATCGGCCTGACCTTGTGGATGAATACAGAATTCTGTTTGTGAACCGGCAGGGATTCCCAGAGCAGTATAGTCTGACAGGTGTCAGAGTAACAGACCCCACCAGGTATGCCGAACACCTGATTTTGTGGTCGAATTCACCTTGTGTGAGTAGCGTCCCAGTGACATGTACCAGTACTGCTCCAGCAGCAATGTAAGACAACCTCATACACGTCGCCATCTGGTGAATTTTGTCGGCCGTTATCTCACCTTGGGAATCACTATCAATGCCACCACTCTATTTGACTTAAATTATACAAACTATTAAATTATAAGTTATATCAATTGTGAATCTTGATTTTATCTTGGTTCTAAAGTTTATGTTCTCATCTACCAGTAGACAAGAAAGGTGTATCTTTTCTACAGTTTGAAGCTGTTAATCACTGGTGATTGTGTCGAGCGAACGACTACTACACCAACTACAACGCTCCCTACAACAGCAACAAGTACAACTATACCCCCTACAACAAGGTCTTCAACAATGAAACAAACAACTGCAACACAAAACACAACAGTGAAAACGACGGCAACCACTACTCAAGTGCCAACCACAACATCAACTACACCGAAACCAAAGCCCACATTCACGTTAGTACTGAATCATGTCTCTAAAACATTGGCTCACTGCATGTGTGCATTGCATATAATACAAAAGTACTCCTTAGATTCACAACTGTCGCTGTTTAGAATTGTGACTTGCGATTGTTTTTTCCATCAGTTTGTTTGACTTCCAGAACTGCTTGCAACAAAAAGAAATCGCAAGGAGTGCCGAGAGCATGAAAAAATATTTAAATCAAATGAAAACTACATTTTTTATTATTTGGACATTTCTGTTGAGGTTTTCTCACAAGTAAAAGGTGACAATTTCTTATTTGGTCCAGTTTTCAACTGACAATCACTCTTGAAAACAACTGCCATATTGGTAGATGTTATTGACATATTATATTTTTATTTCTTATTCTAAATGAGCTTGATCACAGTGCTATGTTGGTTTTTTAGTCCGCTTCTGCTATGCCAACCTTGCTCAGCCTGCAACTTCAATCCTACGGCTTTCCGTATAAATCCTTTACAGATGCAGCTGCCCTATCTCCTACATGGACGGCGATAGCCAATCAGGAGATGTTTTAAAAGGAGCGCCTCAAGTCTATTTGAAAGGCAATCTCATATCCGTTTCCAATATTAAGATAGTTGCTACCAACTATAGAGACAAATGCTCTGATCAGTACGTAATCGATGAATGTTTCACCGAGTGTCGCCAGAGGTGTGAGTATTGCTAATCAACATCTTCAGACTAACGAATTACCCCCATATATGACTTACTCGCCTTTCAAAATTAAACTCAGTAATGGGTTGACTAAAAGGAGTTTGTACATAATAAAAAATAACAAAAAGGTTAATACCAGGGCAATCAAACCATTCGGAAGCTCAACAGTTGACCCAGATAGTATGAATATCTGACAATGCGTGGAGACTGGTGCTTCTATGTGTCCTGTGCCATATCATTGAATGGTGGTAGTAACTATACATTTCAACAATTTTTTATCTATCTCATTTTAGCTGGTACATATTCCAAATATGGACCCAGAACAATCATCACTCAGCATAACTTCATAGAGAAAGGATTTCTTACATTGGGTGAGCAGGCTGTGAGAGTATCCCATGGGCTCTGCAAGGGCTGGTTTTGAATTTTTCGTTTCTCACTGATCCCTTAATAATGCTCTGTTGTACATTAAAAAAGTCGACATGAACCGAATAGGCACCTATTTAGAACCATGGTCTGGAAATGAGTCAGTTTCAAAAAGCCAAAATAGACAGCCCTAGGTTTGCTTAATTTCACTAAATGAAAATCGTCATATTACACTTGTTTGTTGCGAAACCGGTTTAGTTGCTTCTGACGCGTGGTAGCCAGAGTCCCATCCACTCCCGATAAGCATATAGGATATTCTTTACTTTCTCCGCTCTACATGTCTCCAGTTTTTCCTTCTGGTGCCCATTCTAACTTTAACCTTATTTTTTACATGCATTTATAATGAAATAAATCAAATGAACCAATACTACATGTAAGTACCTAAGTACTTAAATAGTTGACTAAATCTAAATTTAAACATAATTGTTCCAGGTGAATACATGTGCTTGCAAGTGGATGAAAACGTGGCAAATGTTTTCCTTTCTATGCACAGCCAGGTTACCAGCTGTCCAGGGATTGCCATTAGCAAGGCAGTGGCTGTCATCGACACAGACTTTGGATGCTATAATAGAGACTGGGTCTCTGGTAATCATATCAGGTTTGTTATTAAAATAGTTTCTTTAGTCTGGAGAAAGTTGGCTTTGTAATGTAATCAACGCAAACTGAAGTCAGCCTAGCCTATACACTATGGTTTTATAGTTCCTGGTTGGGATAATGGGAAAGCTCAATGCTAAAAAGGTTTGGTTTAAAGGTTTTAACCATGCCGAGCTCGCATTGACTTTTGGTTCGCTTTATAGGATGGCCGTTCTAAGCCAGTCTATTCCGTTAATTAGTGTTTTAAAAATTGTTGCAGTGTCAGATCGTTTAAGCCACTATAACATGTCAGACTTAGGAGTGCTAGAGGTGAGATAGTCGCTTACCTTGCGAACAACCCGACTGAAAAGTTGCTTCCAACATAAAACAGAAGCTGCCAAACTGCTATGCAGAAAATGTTGATGTATATGATTCATACCCCTGTGATGTAGAGTCAGTTATTCTCCTAACTCTATGCAATTGTTGTTTTAGGGTGGAAGATCCATGGGGTGACCTTCCAGCACGGCTGACGCCACATCTGCCGTGGGATTCCCGATTCGTGACGACTCCATCACAGCCTGCCAGTAACAACGTTCGTAAAGAGTAGGTTGTCTGCAAATTCCCTTCATATTATTTATTTATTTATTCGTTTGTTCTACTCCGGCACTACTCTCTTTGACTTACACTTGGCCATCCTATTCATTGAACCTAAGCTTAGGGCTTGTTAGAGAGGTTGAAGCGAGGAATTATGTGACGAGGTCATACTCACAGTGGGCACTCAGCATGACCAGGACAGTAGGGCTTGAACCCAGGATCTTGAGCCAAGTGCTCTAGCTGTGGAATTATACCATTGTCCTTATTCTGAACTATTCCTATGTTCTATTTTTATTCCAGCCATTTATAAAAAACTTGACTGTCTGAGCCCACCTTGATTCTCTAGCCGGATTGTAAGAACCACAAAAGCTGCCAGTACGTCATTCTTATGATACTCGTGTGTGGTGCAGGGCATTTTCTGACGGATTACCAATTCAGGGTTTTGCCTGGTATACCTAAATGCTACCACTGGTTCGCATATCCCCGAGACCCAGTGAAGCTTGCTTACTTGCTTCTGCTGCTGAATGACGTGTGCCACATAGCGTGTCCACAACAGACTCTCCCAGCTTTTTCCAGTTGGTTCTGTTCTTAGCAGCAGCCGCAGCTTCTCCCCAGGATCTCAGTCCAGCCGATGCCATCTTTCTCAGAGTCGTTCTTCTCCACGTTTCCCTGGGACGTACAGCTTCTCCACTTACCAATGTTGTCTCTCCATATCCTGTCCACCGACACTCGCTTATCCCCACCATGTCAAGAGCATGTTCTC
>Ga0224501_10001266_pt1 | contig 19605 bp, 13 predicted proteins | sample SF_Oct11_sed_USG_4_FD_169105 | JGI IMG/M metagenome (GOLD analysis project Ga0224501, IMG submission 169105) | Sediment microbial communities from San Francisco Bay, California, United States - SF_Oct11_sed_USGS_8_1 | ecosystem: Environmental > Aquatic > Marine > Sediment | place: USA...
CACACATGCATCTGTCGGTTGCATTTTATTTCTACTCTGCCTACCATCTCAAATTAAGTAGCACAACTTGAACACATTTACCGGTTGTGTCAGCCAATACTTTCTCTTGTTTTAGGGAGTACCCATCAGGATAGAGCTGGGACCTCGTGATGTAAAGACCGGTAAGGTAGTGATGGTGAGAAGAGATAATATGGAGAAGGTGATTCCGGATCGTTCAGCGGCGGTTCAGACCTGTCGCGACACTCTGGATAAAATCCAGTCATCGCTGTTCAACAAGTGAGTGTATCTCAAACCCTTCTATGTGTAAAATATGCGACCAATCCAAGGGGGGGCTAAATAAGTTGAGTGACTAAAATCCTACTTTTGGTCAGTAACACTTTCTACACAGTAATCTGAAACTGGCTCAGGGATTATTGGATAATTGTGCCTGGTTTACACACAATTTTCTCGTACAGTAGCACACTGACTTCTAGCGCAGCTGTGGCTCTTGGTGTCATCACCACCAGTGAAAACCTGCGAATTAAAAAAGTATTGTGTGACAGTCAACGCGGAACTGACTGGCATTAACTGGTCACTGGTGTGTTACAGGGCAAAGGCTGATCTGGACAGTCACAAGGTAGTGGCTAACACGTGGGCTGAACTGTGCGCAGGACTGGATAACAACTGTCTACTTCTCTCCCCATTCTGTGGTGATATCCCCTGTGAGGAAGCCATAAAGAAGGACAGCGCCAGGTGGGTTCCCTATAAAGCCTCATGGTGGCTCAGTGTGACCAGCCTGAGTGAATTCTTATTTCATGGAAATTTGCATTCCAGAAGAACCCGCCGACCACCTGGCATCAGACTAAAATATCCATAGCAGCTATTGTTTTTGCATCAGCTTAAAATGTTATTCTGATCGGGGGATGTCTTGCTGACGCAATCTAGCAAAACTAAATATATATATGATATTAGTACACCAAACTTGACCTGTATATTTTGTTGCACATTTTCTCTATTCAAACTTGTGTAATACTGGTCTAGTATCCACCTGCAAGGCATTTTTCAAAAGATCAACGCGTAAACCGAGAAATCAACAAACACCGATAGCTTTGTTTTAATTTCCTATCTCGAGGTCAATTCTGTTGCGTCGACGGTCTGAAAAGTGCATCATCAAGGGCTCTATGTATGCGCAATGGATAGGGCTATATCTACGCTTCCATTTGAGCCGGGTATTGGGCTTATTTGTTCAGGGCAGGCTTCAGAATATGAAAACAAGTGAAGACACTTATGGCCATGACATAACCCGTTTAATGGCCCTCCTAAACCTGAAGCTTGATGAAGTAGTAGGAGCTAGTTCATTCTCACACTAGTATTAACTTTATATGCTTTTCTTTCCCACCGAAGTACACTAGTCTGTTCATACATTGCAGGGATGTGGTTGTGGAAGAAGGAGCACCTGCCATGGGTGCCAAGGGTCTCTGTATACCATTCGACCAGCCCGCTGAGATAACAGAAGGAATGAAATGCGTCAACCCTAACTGCACCAACAAACCAAAGTTCTACACCCTCTTTGGTCGAAGTTACTAACTCATTATAAATGTGATGTTAGTGAATCGCTATCATTTTCAATGAATGGAGAATAAAATGTTTTAAATACGAAAGAGTTGTGCCGCTTTTTTCTTTTGGTGATCAATCGTATTGCGCAGATAGAAATGCAACCTCTTCATGGTTGAAGTGATAGCGTGCACCCATGCATGTCATACTTAATGACATGTTTCTAGTTAGACCCTTCTATTCAATTCAATCAGTCATTTGGTAAACAAGCTAAAGACGCTCGATAGTCGATAATGAGCTCTCTGCGGAGACTTTTTGGCTGCTGTAAGTATCAAACTTCTATGCATAGCAATACTTGTCGGGTCTGGCCCTTCGAGAATTGTAACCATGGGTTTTCGATCTTTTATGGGTGCACTATGTTGATCTTAGCACGATGCCTTGCCATGTACGATCCCTTTTGCACATTCTGTCAACCTGACCCATGCACCTCTACAAGACCATATTTCTATAGATCCGTGGGTCACCTATTCCACTGAGTTAATGCTGCAACCTAGTAAACCTCGTAGTCTTGGCTCTTCTGGCACTGAGTCTCGTATGCAGTAGGGTGGTATACAAAATAACTACCGGGGAAAACTGAAATCTAACATTATCTCGGTGTTGACTTGGTAGGTCTGGGCCAGACAGATATTACATCTCTGAGACCAGTTATCAGTGTAAAGAAAGGCCCCGCTGCAACAGGCAAAGTTGACACTCGGATGCACGACGCTAAATATAAAACCTTCACAGACGAAGACCAACGACCAGATGTTATCAAGGACCATGTTCAGTCAGGAGAAGGGAATGAGCAGGTATCGCTGTCTGATTGGGAGGATGTAGAGGGGGACAAATCGGATTCATCATCAGATGTCAACGAAACAGACAAAAAACAAGACGGAACAGATGGTGAACTCAAAGAGACTCCTAGTACAGAAAATCATCCGGAGCTAAAAATTGGTAACACAGTAGAGAATGAGACACAAAACACGCCAGGGGATGAATCACAGGGCCGCACTGATGAGACCGAAATGGATGGCCACTCAATTACTGAAGAGGAAGCCGGTGTTCTCAATATGATCGCTGATGCCTGCAGTCAGTTTGACACAATGGTAACTGAAACAATCAAAGATGCAGAAGAAGAGCCACCATCAGCTGATGTCACCACGGCCGGTATGTCACGTCTTGATATGGTTTCTGCGTGGGTTACACAGCAACCTTTGTTTTCTTCGGGTAGCAAATGGACAACATTGAATCCCACTTAGTGTTGGTATGATTAATGGGAGTACACGTCCTATGCTTGGCAACAGTCACTTCCTATCTCCAGGCCCGTTTCTGGACTGTAGTGGTGCATTTAGATGTTATCGTGAGAAGCTATTCCACCTCAAGGCACAACATGCAATTTATTTATCTGAATTACCATTTCATTATACAGTGTTCCACAGAAATAGATGAACTGTGATGTCCGGACTACGCAGTATATGGGTGACTAGTATCAGATGCGGATTTAGTCCCATGACACCTTAAAGCCACATATAATTAATTGCTTTTAAACCTCAGGATTAAATTGTGTGTTTTCCTGTTTGCGAACCACAATATACCTAGTATACATATTGTGCACTAGTAGATTACTATTTAAGACATATGTAGCCAAAATGAGGAACACAAGCGCAATAGAAGTTAGTCAACTGTGATAAACTCTTCACCCTGCCCCCTAATGTTGTTTGATTGAATTGGCATGCCAACTGAGCAAGGCAACTAATCTATCATGCTTTCATGCCATCATTGCCGTAACTGTCTGCTTGAAAATATTCATTTGCGTTAGTCCATCTTAATTTTCGTTGACTTTCAGTTGTGCGTGCAGAAATTTGAGACCCCAGCTTGGTCAATCAGGTTCCTGGTTTTGCTTGCAGTCGCTTTAAACGCAGAGAAAGACAACTCCGATGAGGTAAGCACTGTTACGCTATCAACGATAGAGATGAATATCGAAAGGCCGACTTACACCAGCACAATTAGTGTTGAGTCGGGTACCGAGATGCACATCGGGGAGATAACTCTTGAGTCCAGCTCGGAGCAAGGATCGGAGGAGGCCCAGGGAGGAAGAAGGACTTCATCCACTTCCTCTTCCGCGTCAACTCACTCCAACTCCATTTCTATAAACATAGGAGAAGCCAGAGGAGGTGTCTCCCCTGCCGAAGGCAATGTATCACCAGTCGAGGTAAGGAAATATTCACACTGTCTGTTTTGAATTGCAGAGCATCGCGTCGCTGTACTCGCCACTCGGGTACTAGACGATCCTAGTTAGCGACCTCATTCAACTTCGGCAAATTTATCTCATTCAATAAAGATGGAAGTGATTTCTTTTTATAGGTGACACCGTCGGTTAACAGGCAGAAACGAGGAAGTCGCACGCTCTACCAAATCAAACGAGCATCTACAGGTTCAGTCAATACAACTGACAAGATCGTTCTAGTCGGGTCAGTACACAACAAATGCACACAGAGCATTATTTACACCTGTAGCTATTATCTGATCGTCGATGGGGGGCCTTTCCAACCTACGACGGCACTGCCTGATACGGTCAATAGGACGCTTTGAGGTATTCTTTACTTGAGAGAATCCATGAGCGTTTAACCACAAAGAAATGTTAGCAAGGTCGTTCTAGTCGGATTGATACAAAAAAAATACATACAGATAATTTCTTTCTCTTCTTTTCGTATCCTGGCCAGTACCGGGGGGAGTATGCAGAAATTGACCTTCTGAGTTTTTTAATTCACCAGTTCCCAGGATGCATCATTAGGGAACTGTCTGTTTGCATCTGGGGGCCCATAGAGCAGATAACTTTTTGTTCGGGTCTCTCTTATTTAATGCCGTGATCTGAAACGGACGAGGGTGCTGTATTATAGGCAAAGTTTGCATATAAACTTGGATTCAATCCAGTGGCCCAGTACACTATCCACTGAGCCATTGAGAGCATTTGACACGCACACGTTGTGATCAGTTGTTTTTGTTTTTCATTTGATTTTATATAACTATGATTTTGTCACGGATTGTATTGTCCGGTGGTTTGTGATCTGTTATATATGTACTTTCTATGTCTGTCTGCTATGACTTATCTCTTTAGGCTAGGTTTATTATACTATCAAGCGAGACGAGACGATAACAAGAAATAGGATATTAGGGAGCTATAGTGAAAAGCCACACAATAGTGTGTGGATAAGGCTGAGCTAACACATCTAAACCCACATGGTTATGAAGATGACCACATGGCAATTTCACATGGCTATTTCGGAGATGACAAATCAGGAAAAAGACCCTAGACCTACAATTACAGTGAAACCTAAATAACTCGAACTGCAAGGGACTACCAACAAAGCTTGAGTTACGAAAAGTTTGAGTTATGAGTTATGCTCTCCATTTGCATTAGCCATGTGCCCACCGTAGCTAGTGTGTTCCATTTCCTGGCTAAACTTTCTAAAATTTGTGAGATTTTCTACTCATGTGAAGAGAAAATCATTGAAGCTTAGCTTGTTACACAAGAATGTAAACATATCCAGCCACAGAAAAGGTAATTTGATGGCACTTACCACAGTTTATCAGTTAGAGTTATGACTAAAAGTTCGAGATATGCCCAGCAAATTATCATTAGCCAGACAGGGACCATGAAACATGGTTTGGGTTAAGCAAGTTTTCGAGTTATCCGAGGTCGCGTTATCCGAGTTTCACTGTATATGTCTATCATAGACATATAATTGTAGGTCTGTGGTTGCTATGGTAACAACAGTGGCCATTAGTAACACAATCCGTCTTCATTCAAAGCACCAACGAGTATAATGTCTAGGAAATCACTGGGCTAGCCATCCATCTCAGAGCTGATTCATTTTATAACAGGGTCTCAGTATTCAACGAAGAATATCTAGCCTTGTTTTGTAAGTCCCGTAGATTTTATTCCCGAACTTCCGATATTGTGCTTCATGCTACAACATGCCAAGCTAATCGCAGTATTTATCAGTAATATCACTCCCACTGAGTTATTACGGTTTTATTCGTGGATTTTCCATTCATTGTGTCTATATTCATTTTTGCCCAGTTCAAGAGCCCTGCAAAATCAATGTTGCTTACCCGTGTTGCTGTATATGCTTGCTTATCCGTATCATTTTTCTCTTCAGGAATAAATCTGAGTCCCCAGCCAAGCTCAGCAGTACTAGCAGCAGCAGCAGTTCATCTTCCAGTAGTACGTCAGATTCTGACTAACTCATTACCCTGCCCTGAGTATCCATACATGCTGATGTACTGCCAATCTGCCAACCCATCTGGTCATCATTATGCCCCTGAGAGATCGGCTATGGACCATGCGGTGGTTTGCTCACTAAACCAACCTTACCTTGCCATCTTTAAATAATTTCCAATGTTTCAAAATAAATCATTAGATTATTTAAGGATTGGGCTCCAAAGTTGCTTTTGTGATTTTGGCTACTCAGGACACCAGTTTTGTACCATTTTGAAAGAAGCACCTTTGGGAACACCTTGAAACAATTCGACCTGAGACACCTGTTTCTGATCGACTCAACCTAACAATGGCTCTAATGGCACAGCATTTTACTCCAGCCGTATGTTCTGGGCTTTTGTTTCTCTTTTTCATGCTACAAATAATCTATGGTGTACCATGGAAGTAAGGATCACTTCCTCTCACTTCTATGGGTATGACTCATGTCTAATCCTGTCCTTGAGCTTATGACGTTATCTCATATCAATGCAAACAATAGTGAGAATTTATTTTTATGCAGCCTAACATTATAACTTTTCATAGATTTTGCTTCATGTGTTTAACATGTTCGTAATTACCCATTAAACTCAATGATATGTTCATAGTTATCTTCTGTGCATTTCGGTGCTGCCTGCATGGTCTTTTGCTGGTACCCACTTTATTTTCAGTTAACTTAACTGCATACCTCACCATTCTGCAGTGACTTAAGGTCACCAAACATTGATGATACTAATAGCTGATTTCTGTTGACCTGACCTTGACATATAATAGTAGATTGGTCAGGTTTGCAACCATCAGTTTTCTTTTCTAAACGCGCCAAAACAGCCAATGGATATTTTGTCCTGTTGTATGTGAGTGTTTGTCATAGAAATTTAGTACACAAGATTGGTACCTGTGTAAAAAATAGCCTAGAAATAGAAACCAATCGGTCGCAGTCGCATTGTGAAAGTGCAGCTCGTCCCCTACGTGATGACTTTCTTAGTTATAATACACAGGGGTTCAGAGTGCGACATTAAAGAGAGAAAGCTCACCGGCATAGTGATCTATTATTTGCACACCACAGACCATCCATAAAGGAAGACTCTGGGTTTATTCAGTGACACATAATGTCTAATAAGTCATCCCAATTCCCAAAGCAGACGTTTAGAGTTAGTGTTATAAGTTTTATTTTATATCACATCTCATCTGATTTAATATAAATGATTTTGATAAACTTGTGTTACTTTCATTCTGTTTTCGTAAGCTTTTTGTAAAGCTTGACATTTTAGTCGTGACCTTGATCCTTTGGTTGGTTCCTGTTTTCTTTTTCCACTACTCCATAGTTATGCGCTGACTCAGCGTTCAATGAACCCCCTGAAAGTGTCGCCACGGAAATTGATTTGGGCTGGTGTTGTTGGCGTTGGTAGTATAATTTTGTCCACGTTCACTCCGGCGGGAACATCCTGCAAAAGATGTTTGATCTGTGAGTTGTCTTTCCCTGACTCGATACAACAGCTTATCCAAGTGACCTGGCCCGTAGGCATGTGGCGGATGGTGGGATGAGCAAGGCAGTACTGCGCTGGTCACCCACCACATGCTGAAGGTGGCAACAGCTTAAAACTATTTTTGTTTGGATCAGTGACAAAGTTCATAAAAAAGACATGTGACAAAAAGTATATCACTGTTTGGAGTTGCCCCACCACTGAGCCAAATTCAAGCTTTGGCGGCGCTTCACTTTACAGCTTCATACAAGAAACCCAAGCCCCACTGTATCTAAACATAAAATTTTTAAGTGCTGCTCAGATGTTGGGTGTAAAGCAATTCCATGTGGCTAAAGAACTGTTATCGCATTTTAGACCGTAAAAATGGGATGGTTCTAAAAACAATATGCATCTAAAGAACTCAAGGGAAAATTATGTCTCTCTGATTCATTATTCATGACACGATAACCTCTCAGCCTCGATTTAAACTGGAAAAATCACTCGACCTAATTGACCAGTTCCTTTGGTGCGCATAAAGTTACCCTCTCAAAAGGGCATGTATGCCCAAGAAGAAAGTCTCCTAAAGACCCACCCCAGCAAACGCTGAGTCAAAGACTCAGGAGATCTATCAAGTTTTGCATATCCCTGACACCTAGAAGATGGTTCCTGCATAGCTCTTACCCGCATTCTTCATCATGGTGTTCTTTTCCATCTTCGGTTTAGCACGGACTGAACCAATGTAGGAAAAATCGCCAAAAAAATTGTCCTCCCGAAAAACAGTCAACGCTCGGGTGGGTTGTTTGGTGAGAGCCGTGGTATAGGGCATCATTCTCTGTACTATAGCACTGTGCCGTATAGAAATATTGGAGCACTGAGTCTGGGCAGCTAAAGTTGACATAGTTTTCATGTCCACCCGATCACCATCGGTACAAAAATATTCCTCCACCAGCCTGAAGCCACCGCCTAGTAATCACAGAGGAACTTACAGAGTACAGTGTAGTAAATGTATGCCTCTTCTCATATAATGTCCTCACTGGTATGATGAATCTAAGTGTTGGGTTAGATACTTGGTTTTTCCACCAGTTGAGTTATGACTTAGCATGGAGTTGGGGATAAAGTGAGGAGTTCATACTCTCAACGGAAGGCCGCCATGACCAGCTCGTCATGGTTGGGAGCCCAGCGTTACCACTGAGCTATCCACCTAACACAGTGTTGATGTATGCACATTGTGGTAAGCCTGGGTAGTCTTTGATGGGTTCCTATTAAAATTGCCCATACTATGACAGTCACAGTGGTCTATTCGAATAATCTGAGCATGAACGTGAAAGTGCCGGGTTTCTGCTTCCCTTAAATCAACCCCTACTGCATGCCGGAAGAGCCAGCTTTCCTGACTAGGGTGAATCATAATAAACCAATAACCACTCTGTTTGAACAAAATGGCCTGTTGAACCTACTACCTAGTTATAAGTATAGTGCAAACCACCTCCGCACAATGGCAGCTCATGCCACTGCTCGACGTCAACATCCTCATCATGTATTTCGGCATCTTCTTCCATCATCACGGGCATACCTTTCCACGTACCTGCGGCAGATCCAATGATTAGCAATGGCAATAGATATTTAACCAACTCCATTTTGGCGAGGGATTGGTGAACTAACAGATTTACTAGACCAGCTTATTAACTATGCCAACTATTTGAAACTAGCATGACAATCATAGTTGTATCAAACAGGACTGCAGACAAAACGTGGAGTCAGACTGGGTTGCACCATAGGGCTATATGGCAAAGAGAACGAAAAACGGAGTAGATGGCCTCGGTTATGTATGCTTATAGGTGCCGGGCGTCGGGCGTTATTCCGGCTTTACCATAGCAATGAAGTTGCAGGATGGCCAGGGTTGGCATAGTAGAAGCTGGCTATGCCCAGGGCCAGCTCCACTCTTCCAGAGCACCCGCTGATTTAGTGTGAAGCACAGTCAGTCAGTCAACCTATGACCTTTGTTTATACGTCACCTGTCAAGAATTTGGCTACTCTTGTTGTGTATCCGTGTTTGCATCAGTTTAGTGCAACGCTCCACCGAGAACATGCAGTAACAGTCATTACTCAACCTATGATTCCACGCGGGGCATTTTTTAAGAATGTTGTGATTCTAAGCCAGTTTTTTTATCTCTTAGCTGATGGATGTGTGAAGAGATGGCTGTTATAGGGAGCCAATGTGTATAGACAAAAGTTTAACAGCGGTGGAATGACACCCTTCCTCGTCGTCTTCATCTTCTCTAGCTCTGAAAAGATCCGAGTAATCGTTCCCTGAACACAGAGAGTTTTAGAAAAATCCTGTGTGCATCCTATTTGAAACCCAGGGCCTTTAATGACAGTGGCGAGTACTCTGACCACTCACTCACAGCTCCTTCAGTTCAATCATGAAAACATATAGGATTTTCGCATCGCCAAGATTTATAGGCCTCGCTCAACCAGCATGCCAAGTCAAATTGTACATGTATATAGCTGGCCAACTGAAACTATTCAAGCTGTCTGCATGATTACCCTTGTATGTGTGGTTGTATATGCCTTGATAATGCTGTGTCGTGTTGGACGCTATAATTTATTTAAACCACATCATGAATGGATCGCAAACTTTTCCCATTCTTTTTTCCATATTGTTCCCCTTGGGATATCCCAGGGGAGATGAGAGTCTCAGCCTTTTTTAATATCACAGACAAATAAAACTGTATGTAAGTAGAACACAACTTATGTCTACTATGGGCAATTCTCTATATACAGGCTGGTTCTCAACTCTTTTGTCAAAATTTGTCCTTGGGACTTGCGGTTGCAAATCGTATTATCCATATTTAAGCGAGATATTTCGTTTCCACCAACATCCACAACATGAGCGAGCTGGTCATGATGATTACAGACTTACTTTATAAAAATCTACACACCGATATTGCGGCCGATGTTGCGACATGGCGATGGACAAGACCACGGAAAATATGCTATACTAAAATCACCCCGCCATGAAACCAAGTCACAACTATTGGGCCTCTATCGCAGAGCCATGCGTGAAATCACCAAGCGCAACACATCTCGTGACTAGAGTGAGTTCCTCAGTTTGACTTCAGACTCGGAGTTCAAGTTTCTGTTTCTACACTTGCATTCTTGATCGTCAGAACTAATGAGACTCCGAAGTGAAGTAAGCCGTGGTCGGTACATCCAAGGTTTGTAACAAGTTCATAGTTTGGCATCGATATTTTGCCGGCTACGAATACGACTAACCGTTCACTGAGTGACTAACTAACGCTTAGAATTAGAGTTAGACTGTCTAAGTTAGAGTTAGAGTTAGACTTAGACTTAGAGTTAGAAGTTAGACTTAGAGTTAGACGTTAGAGTTGGAATTGGATTTACAGTTACAGTTACACGACCCAGACTCCAGCCCCAGTTCGGGGACAGTCGCAGTTAGCGAGTGACCCAGTGAGTGGGTAGTGACTAGTGAGTGAGTCGCACACGCCTTGGTGAGGGCCGGCCAAACTCATTGTTAGTGTCACCCTAGTCACTAGGGTGACACTAACAATGAGTTGAGGCTAGTGTTTTTGAGTGCACAAGTGACTCCGTCAATGTCAATGAATGAATGAATGACTAGGCTAGTACTAGCACTATGAGTCACGAGTATGACTATCACAGTATCAGTCACTATGACTATGACGGAGTATGGGTTGTTATTGTAATGAGTGAAGTAAAGATAGTGAAACTGAAGTGAAAGTGAATCTCAATCTACCAATAACTTACTACCATCTTACTCTTAGTATCTATTCTAGTATTAGTATTTAGACTAATGGGTCAGTGATAATACTAACTAAGTCAAAAGTGGATCAGTGATTGACTGAGTGAATCATCAATTGGCTTGTTTGTTGATTTACTAACTGAAACTGAGTGACCAGCATAGTTAGACCTCATGGAGAGCAGGAGAGGGTAGTAAGAAACTATGTAGTATGTACCCCGTACCCGGTACCCCCGAAACCATGTACCCCGTACTCTCGAAACCATGTACCATGAACCCCAAGCTCGAAACCATGTGCCCAGTACCTTAGATACCATGTACCTTTATCAGAAATTTGACAGAAAAGTGGAATAACCCCAACTATGTTTAAAAATTAAGGTGAAGCGCTTGTCTTTTAAGTATAACACAACAGGAGAGAGACAAATAGAACCACTTATTTTGTCTTTTCCTTTTCAATACTCAATGTAAGAAACAGTGTATCAAATAAATTTCACCACTTTCACCACTTACATGACTGCTGATGCCTGACCAGACCATCCCTTACTTCATTTCTTGATCATGAATTTGTACTTTTGCTTTTTCCTCCTTCGTGGACCATTTTGTAAACAAGGCTTTGCCTTAATAATGTCATCCACGTAAACTAAAATTAACCTAACCTAACTTTGACTTTCACCAACTTTTATTACGTTAGAATACCATGTATCAGCCGGGGTATTGAAAGTGAAAACAATGAACGTATTATTTATGCTGAAAAGTTGAGAGTTTAAACATTGGTGGGCTATTCCACTTTTTCGTCAAACTTCTGGTGGAAGTGCATGGTTTCGAAAGTACAGGGTACATGGCTTCGAAAGTACAGGGTACATGGTTTCAAGCTTGAGGTACAGGGTACATGGTTTCGAAGGTATGAAGGTACAACCAAATTTTACAGGTCAAAACGGAAATAACAACGCTAATGATGCTCTTATTGGAAATGGAGATTCCGCTCACCACAATGAAGATGACTCGGGTGACTCTGTAGGCCATTCCACAAGTGACTCATTAACTAACGTATCCACAGAGTTAGGCCAGGGAGACGCTGGTGATATGGAACCTGCAGCTAGTCTTAGTTGCCTCGGTAGCGTCGTTGTGCTTTTAAAGTAAGTCGGTTGAACTTGTGTTTAGGCATAAGTTCACCTCCTTTTCACTGATCAAGAAGGGATTTTTTGTTCATTTTACAAGTTTGACCTTGACCTGATTAGAACTCCGGAGATCTCAGACAAGATGTGCTGTTATCCATGAACTGGTGTTATATCCATAAGGGTCCACTTCAACTGGGCTTAACAACGCTCAAATTTTCATCAACACTCCGAACGCGTGCACTGATCAGTATTTTAATTGTTCTTTTGATGTTGTTCTATATACGTTTAGCTCATGACATACATGTTTTCTGCAGAAGACTGATTAGACTACTCTGCTATTTGGTGCTGTTTGTGCTCATACTGGTTGGATTCGTGGCTCCAGGAGTGCTCAAGGTGATGCCTCATCTTGCAAAGCATTTGGTGTATCTGAATGCGTGTAAGTAGTTCGGACAATCAGAAATTGCCCCCTACACCATTATGAGGAGGCTGTTGGGTCGAATACTTGTTTGTCACCAGTTATGGCTTAGCATGGAGTGCCACAAGTGGTTTAGTATCCAATCTCCACCGTGACACTCGTTGTTTTAGCTGATTGATTTGAGGAGTTCACACTCTCTCGGCGATCAGAGTTCAAACAAGGTTTCTTAGAATTGCGAGCCTAACACTCTACCACTGAGCCATCCTGCTATTCCTATTGTTTATTACCAATGAATATGAATAAGGGCTTTATAAGGGAATATGAATAAGGGCTTTAAGTTTCAAATGGAAGCAGAATCAAAGTTTTTGATCAACTCCAACATTTTCACAAATGAGCAGTTCATAAAATTTCAATCTACCAAACACTAATCGCTAGATGGTGTTCAAATATTGGAATTACTGATTAATATTTTAGTTAAAATCCCATACCATGTGAATCTGTCAGATCCAGCAAGCGTAGAACTCAACTATGCCAGAAACTTCTACCTGGAGACTGACGAAAACATCACGGTTGGTGTTTGGTAAGTAAAGAATTGGGTTCATATCTGCATCTCTTGTGAACTTTGTATCGTCTTTAGGGGTAGAAATATCCTGCATCACACATAACAGGCCTGGTATGCTGAAACGCTCTATAGTTATTCGCTCACAATTCCCGCAGGCACAATATTATTGTCAGCTCTTAACTGATTGACTAGGAAAGGAAGTCTTACCTATTAGTAAGACATTAAGGGCAGCCGGGTAAAAAGCTACTTCAGTGAACTGCTGTTTGGGATCGGTGAAACGTGACAGAGCTAATGTTGTATCCCTCTATAGGCATATACTGCCGAAATCTTTGGAACAAGAAGCTCTTTCACCTGAAGACTTTGTGCGATTGCTAAGTAATGGAGCTCCTATTATGATCTATTGCCATGGCAACACTGGTACCAGGTATGACTGTGACATCCCACACCCTGCGTGTCATTGCGGCATTACAGATTGCCAATGGTCAGCCGTTATTGATCTTTGCATGATTAGCTCATCTTATCGTCTCAGCTATCAGTACCCAACACTAATAAGCCCATTGCACTGTGACCTTGTCTGTTCAAATGCTATACAAATGCCCACCCCATGATTGTTTAGCACTACCGAGACCACATGATCGTTTTTTGTTTTCAGTTGTACAGTATGGTAGTGTAGTCATTAGAAATTTATTCCGTTTTGTGATTTCAGAGCCATAGCTCATCGAGTTGACCTATATAAGCGACTAGCCAATGAGGAGTATCACATTATTGCTCTTGACTATCGAGGTATTGCAGCATGACCCCGCACAAACCCTCGCGCCTCTGCTCGCAAACCCTTGATCAAAACCCACCTCCCAATCGAACCTACTTCCGCGGTATGATCTATCCATGGAGTGCAGTGATCCTAAAAGTCTTATGAAGATGATACATAGTTTGGAACACGTGTTCAGTAAAACATTGGTATTTATTCATAAAGTTCTCTCCTGTGCGCTCCACTTTTAATAAGTGTCCTGGCCATCTATCTATCTAGGACTGTGAGCACTGGCGTCTGGGTTATTGACCGCCATTCATTCAATGTCGTCATTCCTGTTTACAGGGGAACTGACAACCGAGTGGACATGTATAAAGTTTTGTCTTCAGAAAACTTCCATGTCCTTGCACTAGACTATAGAGGTTAGACCAGATGCCAACCTGTGTGCATAAAATCAGATGCCTTTACACCCAGACCAATTTTCGTTGTAAAATTTTACAGACTTTGGTTTTGGTGGAGTTTGTAACCAAGCGTGTCACGGAGATGGTTTTTCTTAATAAATTTAGAGTTTATCATGCCAGTGTGCCCATCACTCACCAGCACCAGCGTCCTGTTAGGTTCATTTGCTGATAGATATGCACTCACACGTACATGACTATGGTATGTTGAACAGTTGCATTAATTTAACTGAGTTAATCGTCCCCAGGATATGGAGACTCAACCGGTAGTCCTACCTCAGAGCACGGAGTGATGAGAGACGTGGTTCATCTATACCACTGGGTGGAGAAGGCAGCAGGTGGCAAAATACCTATATATGTTTGGGGCCATTCCCTTGGTACCGGGTAAGTGCCTGATCACCTGCGTCAGCGGTAAACTAAATAGCTGACTTTGGACTTTTTCCAGTTAGGTGACTTGTATGTAACCATGTATTTCAGGCCTTTGAAATGCTGCGTTATAGATAAATGACATATTGCATACATAAGACGTAAATGTTGTTTTTGATCTAAGTGCTGTTATCCGCCCCCTGATAGTTGGTTTTCAGGCATAAGTGCTTGCTTTTCATGTCCCGAACTGTTGACCGTGAACTAGGAAAACGGTTACAAAGTGTTCCTGTTGGGATTGTGAGCTCCTCACATTGTTCCTAGTTAAAAAAACAAAACACGTCTCACTGTGTGAGATGAAGTGTTGGTACTGACCCGCTCGTGGTGCTTCATGCTAGCGGCGACTAGTGAAAAACAGGACACAGGACAACTTCGCCGTAACAGTTAAGAGGTCATATTGACAACACGCCCCTGATTTGGTTTTCAGACATGGGTGGCTGCTCTTCAGGTCTCTAATCGAACTGTTGAGCATATTTGCCCGAGATCTATAAAAAATATGTGTTTTTTTCCTGTTTCACAGAATCGCGACGAAAGCTGTTCGGCATCTTATTGAGGACTATAAAATATTCCCCGCTGGTTTGGTACTCGAATCCCCATTTAATAATATCTATGAGGCAGCTATAAACCATCCATTTGCTCGCCCGTTTAAAATATTCTGGTGGGTTGATGATTTCTTCCTGCAAGCCATCCATGACATGGGAATTCACCTGGAGAATGATGAGAAGTAAGTGGCTTTACTTAAGATAAGACCATCCTGCATGAATGACATCACTAGGCCAATAGTTGTCTCCCGACTGGTCCATGGTTTGCTCTCATAGACTCGATGATCTGGGTGGGCCTTTAACATTGTGATTCGAACTCCATGAAAAGTAAAGCACAGAACGGCGTACAAACTGGTAAACGAACCCGGGTCACCTGGTCCATAGTCGAATGCACTACCCATCGCTTCTTCCTTTCTCATCTATCAAATAAATAAAAAGATCGCGTTGTCGACTGCATTGATCACGTCTATCTAGTTCATAATCAAGACTACTTATGATGCACGTTTCAACCAACAAGACGGATTTAATGCAAATTCTCATTGTGTGGGATTGAGACTAATGCCTATGTGCCAGCTATCAGTTGAATTATAGTTGCACTCTTGATTTGTAAAGTGTATGCCCGTGTTAGGGTTTCGCCTCCCCCAATTATTATTCTCTCCTTACTGACATTATTTATATATTTTAGCATTCTGCATATTGATCTGCCGATTCTAATTCTGCACTCGGAAGATGACATTGTTGTTCCTTTCTATCTAGGTGAAAAGGTAAGTCTATGTTGTGACACTATTTTATCAATCAGCGAATCGCTGGACACTCATGCTTCCGTTAAAAACAGATGGGATGGTTGTGGTATAAAAAGCTGACTCTCTGTGATCCTAAAATTGAAAGCTTGCATTGAGTGACCACGCAATGACCAAGCGTTTCTCGTCAAGGCAGCCACTCTTGTTTACGGTGCTGTATCAATCATGTTCAAAGTATGGGGCTCATTCATTGAACTAGTTCGCACTCAAAAGGGTTTGTTGTAACACGCTTTCCCACTGTCTGTATCCTAGAAGGTTTGTATTAACCACCATTTGTTGTAGCTGTATGAAGCGAGTAAAAAGCGACCAGATGGCTTCCATCCTGTCACATTCCATCGTTTTGATAAAGAAAGAGGCTATACGCATAAGTGGATATGCACTGCTCCAGAGCTTCCAAGGATTATAGAGTAAGTTAAACTGCCTTATTAAACAACGAATAACCATCTAGCTGTTCACTTATAGCATTGCTGGTCAGTGGCCTGATGCAATTATTACACGAGGTGTCTCTCGGGTACCGAGTCCAACTTACATGTAACAGGATAACTCGATGGGTGGAGCGCTTGGCTCAAGATTGGAAGATCCTGGGTTTGAGTTCTAGTCATGCTGAGCGCCCACTGTGAAAACGACCTCCTCACATAATTGTTAGCGCCTATCGCTCCAACAAGACTCAGACTTTGGGGTGTAAATAGAATGGCCAAATGTAGAGTAGAAAGTAGGAAAAACTGTCCCGTGTCATTAGGTTCTTGTTTAGTTACATTAGACGTAATGAGGAAAACTATTTGGTTGTTGTGTTATAAGACGAGGACCTAATGAAGCTATATATCATTACAGGACATTCATCAATAGTAAAGGACAAAAATCTATAGGCAAAGGTAAATCTTAGACTCCTTGCTCAATTCATCCAGCCGGTGCAGTAACCATTTTCGCTCGACAATTTACTCTTCGCATTTAGTTGATGACAATTTCATCTTACCCAGAACGCATCTCAGTCTGTGATTTTTCTGCTGTCTTCGCGAAGCACGACTTCTGTGTATTTTTTTTCTGTAAGATGAACAGTGTATGTAGCCATCTTCCGAGGCAGGTTTCTTTTCACAAATCTCAAATTTGAACATTAAAGTATAAGCAATTATGTCAATAGTAAGGAATTTAAGAAGGTTAACGATAATATTGATACTTGGCCGTGTGTTTGATTTTGATTGTCTGTCTGTGCCATTTCTCATTCTCTCGCCTCTACCACGCATTTGGATTATTTGTGATTGTCGTAATTTTATTTTTCATACACAAATAATACAGCTGCTGAACAAAAATAACTGCTCTACGTAATTATAATTAAAAATCTTTTCTGTAATTTCGTGTAAGACAACCGAAGCAAATGATCGGTGTAGGAAGCTTAGAATATTACTGCTATGGAAAACACAACACATCCTGGTAAGTACTACATTACTAGATGGTGAATACTGGAGTTGTAGATAAACAACATTTCACAGACGATACATTATTTACACTCCGCTATAAACAAACACAACACCATAAATATAGACTCGTCCATACTTCGTCACTGGTTTCACCAAGGTGTGGCTGTGCTGGTTGTGGTTATACAGAAGTTGGCACAAAGTATATCTAGTGCAGAGGATAAATTTATGCGCCAGAGTGTTCACTTGGATGACCTTCCAATTCCAATGGACCCGCCCATGAGCCAACAGGATAATAGTCACCTGGTAGAATTGTTTCCAAAGCAGATTGTATCACAGTACTTTCACGGGTCGCTAATTGTATCGAACAGGTAACGCAACTCCCATTGCCTGACAGACACTTTCTATGCACTGGACAAGATGTTCCATGTCCCTCGAATAAAGTTGACCAATGTTTCCGATGCGAAAACAATCTGCCTGAGACACCTTGCCTGGATAGAGCACTTGGCCTATAAATATAGATCATTGGGTACATGGTTAAAGCCAGCTCTAGGAGGTTCATTCACATGTGTTCATACGTAGCTGCAAACATTGAAAATTCATCCTAAAGGAGGGATCATGGACTAGCTCAGTAGTAGAGCACTGAGTTCACAACCGTGAAAGCCTGGATTCGAATCCCCATCATGGCGTAGTAAGTGTGAGCTCCTCACATATATCCCACCTCCTACCATCTCAACAAGCCTGAGTCTTAGGAGGTTCATTAAATAGGACAACCAAGTGAATGAAAAAGAGGTGTGATAGAAGACTGATTTGTAAGATTTCGGTGTTAGTTTTCTACAGGGTTAATGTTAGTTTGGGCACAAAAGACCAATAACTCACCCATGTCCCGAAGTCTGTTGTAAAATTCATCGAACTGAAAGTTGTCATCATCGGGGTAATGGAAGCTGGTAATGATGTAACCTTTGTGGTCGTTAGAAAGAAATTCTTTAAATCCCAGTCGCCGCATTCCAGCGCATAAAATTCTGTGATTTTCTTTGTACCTGTCGATGGTAGAGCGCAAGTATCTGATTTAAATATTAGCATACTAAAATGAAAGACCTGGTTAGGTTGTGGAAAAAACGGATTAGAGATTTGTGACTTGTGGTGAACTTCGAATCTTGAAAAAATAATATGACAGGCCTCTTAGGTAACCTTATTATAGGATCCTATCTAAATACCTATTCAATTTGAAATTCAATTCACCTAACAATAATAATATTTGGGCTCGGACGGTCTGTCTGTGCTGGGAAGACACTTGTTTTTTTATAGTTTTTAATTGTATGACCTCACTACACCATGTATCACATATGGTGCACCACACCGGATCCCAGACACCACACAACTGTAAACAACACACAACACACTATGCTGCAAATCACATGCTACATAACGGCATACCACTTCACACCACAACACACCACATTCCACTATTAATAATACACTACATTATAGTACACCGCACTACACTATGTTACACCACACTACACTCGACTACACTATACTTCACTAAGCTTTACTATACCTGGCCGCTCTACCCTCCACCCCTTGCTGTTGTACAAACTCTATCAAAGCCTGCTTGAAGGCCAGGAGGGTGTGAGTAGGCGGGGTGAAACGGAACATCCCATCCGCTTCCATTGATGTGTACTGATCATAGAGGTCTAGAGACAGTGATCGTGACTGGCCTAAAAAAGAGTGTGATTATTACAATGTACCACCATTCTATTGAGTTTGCAGTATTTCAGTATTTGTGCTTGTTATCTGAACTCAGGCCCCATATAAAAATTAACTCTTGTTATGTCTGCTCAAGTTTTATCAACAGAGTCAGGCGTGCGGAAGAGTTCACTGTACAAAAGTTCTCAGGGTTCCTTAAAGCCGCGTCAGGAATCTTTGGGCACTTACAGGGTGATCCAAAACCATGTCACAAGTATTATACTTCTTATCACTTTTGTCATGTGGTGATTCCATTCACCACATGGTTTTGTAATTATGTTTAAACCACGCCTTAATTCTAATGACCCAC
>Ga0224501_10001267_pt1 | contig 19605 bp, 13 predicted proteins | sample SF_Oct11_sed_USG_4_FD_169105 | JGI IMG/M metagenome (GOLD analysis project Ga0224501, IMG submission 169105) | Sediment microbial communities from San Francisco Bay, California, United States - SF_Oct11_sed_USGS_8_1 | ecosystem: Environmental > Aquatic > Marine > Sediment | place: USA...
AATGGTATTATAGCTATAATTGCCTTATATAATAATGGATATACTGATATTCAAATTATTGAAAAAAACCCTAATTACAGAGATATTATTGACAATAGAACTACAAATTTATCAGTTAAATCATTGAATTTTTTCGATCAATTGGACGTTGGTAATGAAATACGCAATAATGCTAGTAAAATAATGCAAATAGTGGTGCAAGATATTGATGCATCAGGTCATATTGTGTATGGTGATGAAAACCAGCAAGAAGCTATGGGATACGTTATTAATAATAATATCTTGAGAAGAATACTTTTTGATAAACTTGATGAGTTAAAAATAGAAGTCATTATTAGAGAATACCAGAGTATAGAATTTGCTCATCAATCAAGTATTGTTTTTGATGATAACGATACCATGCAAGCAGATTTATTTATATGTGCAGAAGGGCGTAATTCTAAATTGAAGAAATTCGTTGCATGTGATACCCATGATTATGAACAAACATGTATGATATTAAATGTTGAACACAGAGAAGAGCATCATAATATTGCTTATGAAACATTTTTCCCCTGTGGTCCATTTGCGATTTTGCCATTAAAAAATCCTTATCAATCATCTATTATTTGGACAGAGGAGGCAGTAAATAAAGATTTATATCTCAGCTATGATAACAATAAATTAATGACATGCATTGAAAGTAGATCGCATTTAAAATTAATAAAAATACTAAATAATATTAATCATTATAACATTAGTTTGAATAAGGTGAAAAAATATTATTATAAAAATATTGTTTTTATAGGAGACGCAGCGCATGCTATTCATCCAGTTGCAGGACAGGGGTTGAATTTGGGTATTTATGATACCATTTCTCTCATTCATCATTTGAAGAAATATAAAAACAGAACGGAAATGCTATCCAATTTTAATGATGATCGCATAAAGAATAATGCAGTAATTATAAATACAACGCACCATATAATTAATATATTTAAACGAGACAACTGCATTAGTAATTATATTATTTCTAAGGGGTTTAACTTAATAAATAAAACCAAAACTATAAAAAATATGTTAGTAAAATATGCAACTGGTAGCAATATTTATTAAATATATTATAATAAATATTGACATAATTAAAAAATATTATTAATATAATATATAATTAAGTTATTTATTATATTAATATTAAAATTATGGAGATTGCAAAAGATCATAGTTCATCTGACAGTACAGAAAATGTAGTTAGAAGAGAGCTGTCTTTGAAAGAGATAGAAGCAATAGTGTATACTACCATGTGTGAATTTGGTGATATGAGAAAAGATTGGATACATATCGATCCTTTATCAGAAAATATATTTAATTCATTGAATCAATCTAGCGATAAAACCACCTCACAATTATTATCGGAGACATTAAAATCAGGAGATAAGGTTATTTATACAGCAGAGTCGATGTTCGGTTATAAGGAAGAAAGAAGTTACAAATTCTTTGAAAAATTTTATACACCTTTAATAAGCGCAATAGTTAGTGCAGAGTTATCACCTTTGGAAGATAAAACAGATACAGTAGTGGCGCCAAGTACTGTAGTTGATGCAGATATTAATATAAGTACAAATGATTTATTAGGTATACTAACTAAAGTATTATCAGATTATTGTGATGATGATGATATATATAAAATTGGTTGTTTAATTGGTAATCGTGAAGCTTATGGCGGTACTAAACAGCAAACTACTACAGGTTTTTTAGAGAAATGGCGTGCTGAAAATAAAGTAACAGTAACAAATTATAGAGCTAGCTATGAAGCTGTTGATTTTAAAGGCATTAAGGTGGCTGATGCTTTATTGAGAGAGATTATAAGTAAAATAGAAAAAAAAGAGCAAGAATTAAACAAAGATTCTGTTGTATCATTAGCTAATAAAAATCTTACAATATAATCAATAGCATGCTTCCTCCATCTCAAAAAATAAATAATGCATCACAACAGCGAGCAGATCTATATCAGGAAGTATATGCATTAATTAGTAATTTTATTCTACAGCTTAATTATCTCGCCAATTTATCAAGAAAATTAAATTATCAGTGCATAAAAGAGGCGATGAATGCAGCACAGTTAACTGCAATTGATAGAAAAACATACCAAATGCTTAGAATGTTTAAAACTTATTTTACTCAAGATAAAAATAATATTGATTTTTTAAAATCTTTAGAGATATATTTATCATCTATCTTTCGAGGAGAAGTTATGAGAAATATTGAGCCATTAGGTAATCCAGATTATTGGTTTGCATATTTTATACAAAGTGTAATAATGACTGGTAAATTAGGCGATGATGCGCAACAAGAATTTGAGTTATTGTGTGTTAAATATAATCAATATCAACAAGGACTAAGGTTACGTGATGATACTCAGATTGCGCCATGATCATACATATTCATGTTTATCTAAGTAATACTAAGTCCTCCATTGAAAATAACTGTAAATAATTTATAATAATATATCTATTAAATAGTAGTTATATTACATCAATGACTAATAAAAAACATTATCCAGAAACAACTAACTTTTTAGATATCAATAGTATTGAGAAATTTATACTAAACTATTGGCAGGAAAATAATACTTTTCAAAAAAGCATAGATAATAATAACGGACAAGAAGAATATGTTTTTTATGATGGCCCTCCATTTGCTAATGGCCTACCTCATTATGGTCATCTTCTTACTGGTTTTATAAAAGATGCCTTTGCGCGTTACCACACCATGCAGGGTAAAAAAGTGGAGCGTCGTTTTGGTTGGGATTGCCATGGATTACCAGCAGAAATGAGTGCAGAAAAAGAATTAGGTATTTCTGGTCGTCGTAATATAAAAGAATTTGGCGTAGATAAATTTAATGCCAAGTGTTCTGATTTGGTGATGAAATACTCTAAAGAGTGGAAAGAATATGTAACCAAGCAAGCTCGTTGGGTTGACTTTGATAATGGCTATAAAACGATGGATAAATCTTTTATGGAATCTGTTATTTGGGCATTTAAACAGTTGTATGATAAGGGTTTGGTCTATCGTGATGTGCGTATAATGCCTTATAGTTGGGCTTGTGAAACACCGCTTTCAAATTTTGAAACGAAGTTAGATAATTCTTATCGTCAAAAAACAAGCAAAACTGTAACTATTAAATTTAAATTGCAAAATCATTCTTTGATTGATGGCGATATCTATTGTTTGGTATGGACTACAACACCTTGGACTTTGCCTGCTAATTTAGCTTTAGCTGTTGGTAATGCCGTTGAATATGCCATTGTAAAACATAAGGATGAAAATCTAATTTGTAGTAAATCATATGCTGTTAAAAATAAGCATGAAATTATAAAAGATATTAATGCCAATGATTTAATTGGCATTACATATCAGTCACTGTTTGATTATTTTAAAAATCATAAAGGTGCATTTACCGTTATGTCTGCTGATTTTGTAGTAGATGGTGAGGGTACTGGAATTGTTCATATTGCCCCTGGTTTTGGTGAAGATGATTTTCATCTTTGTAAAGCAAATAATATTGAGTATGTTTGTCCTGTAAATGAATCTGGCTGTTATACTGATGAAATTTACGATTTAAAGGACATGAATGTTCTTCAGGCAAACGATGAAGTTATTAAAAAATTAAAAAATAATGGTAATTGGTTTGCAACTGAGCAGTATATTCATAATTATCCACACTGTTGGCGTACCGATGAGCCTTTAATTTATAAAGCTGTTTCTTCTTGGTATATAAGAGTTACTGATCTAAAAGATCGTATGATTGAGCTTAACAAAACCGTTAATTGGTATCCTGATCATGTTAAAGAAGGGCAATTTGGCAAGTGGCTTGAAAATGTTCGTGATTGGTCTGTTTCTCGAGAAAGATTTTGGGGTACTCCTTTGCCAATTTGGGAGTCTGATAATCCTAAATATCCTCGTATTGATGTTTATGGTTCAATTGAAGAATTAGAAAGAGATTTTAATGTTAAGGTGAATGATCTTCACTCACACCATCTTGATAAGTTGGTGCGTAATAACCCAGATGATCCAACAGGGAAAAGTAAAATGTGTAGAATAGGCGGTGTTTTTGATTGCTGGTTTGAATCTGGATCTATGCCATTTGCTCAAATGCATTATCCGTTTGAGAATAAAGAAAAATTTGAGAAGAATTCTCCTGCAGATTTTATAACGGAATATATTGCCCAAACTAGGGGTTGGTTTTATACGATGTTTGTTCTTTCGGTGGCATTGTTTGATAGAATTCCATTTAAAAACTGTGTTTGTCATGGTGTAGTGCTGGATGTAAAGGGGCAAAAGCTTTCTAAGCGGTTGAACAATTATGAAGATCCACTTGAATTATTTAATAAGTATGGCTCTGATTCTCTGCGTTTTTTGATGTTATCAAGTTCTGTTGTTGGTGGTGGTAATTTATTGATAGATAAAGAATGTATTGCCGTTAAAGATATATTTAGAACGGTTTTAATGCCAATTTGGAATGCATACCACTTTTTTTGTATGTACGCCAATGCTGATAAAATTGGTGAACTGGAATTGATTACGTTATCTGATTTAAATAATAATCAAGATGCAATGAATTATGAGATTGATTCTTGGATTTTAATAAAAATTGACTTACTTTTTCATCAGAATAGTTTGAGTAATTATAATACTCAAGATATATGCAAGAGTATTATTAATTTTATAGATGATTTAAATAATTGGTATATTCGTTGTAATCGAGAAAGATTTTGGCAAACAGAGATTACGAATAATAAGATAATAGCATATAGAATTTTATATACTGTGTTATGTTATTTTGCTATTACAATTGCACCGCTATTACCGATAATATCGGAATATATTTGGCAAGGATTAAATTTTAAAAGTGTGTACAATATTGAAAGTGTTCATTTGGCAATATTTGATAAAAAATTATACATTGAAGATGAAAAGAAAATTTATTTAAGGCCAGATCATTATGGACGAAGATTTTCTCCTTTGCAATCAATAAAACAAATGGATTTTGTAAAAAATATATGCAATACAACTTTAGCAATTAGAGATAAATTAAATATCAGAATTAGACAGCCATTAAATTCTATAATGATATATGTTAAATATGGCAATGACGTTGTTATTGAACAATTAAAAGATAATTCGAGTCCTTATTCTATATTATTAAAAGAACAAACTAATGTTAAAAATATAAAAATTAAAGATGATTTATTTTATACAATTGCAACAAAAAAAATAAAAATAAATTTTAAAAATTTATCTAGAGATATTTTAAAACATACCAAAAAAATAATGGATGCTGTTAAAAATAATCAATATGAAGAAACAGAAAATGAACTACATATCGATATAGGAAGTGGGGAGATATTTGTTTTGACTTTAGGTGAATATACAGCAATCTGGGAACCAAAAGATGAAAACACTATGATTTATGATAACCGTATTGCCGTACAACTAGATACAGAAATAACCGAAGAATTAAAACTTGAGGGCATATCACGAGATATTGTGCGTCATATACAGCAAAAGCGTAAAGATAAGGGGTTGTATGTCATGGATCGTATTGAGATAAATTTGTACAGTGATGACAAGGTTTATAAAGATGTTCTTGATGTTCATATCGATTATATAAAGCATGTTACCTTAGCTGATGAGATTATATTTACTGATAAAAAAATTAATGATTATGATGATATTTATGACGATAACTTATATATTAAACTAACTATTGTATAAGCTTTTATTTTATTGAATATGCATTATTTACATGATATATAATAAATTATATTCTATATATCAAAAAAATGAGGTTAAATTATGATAAACAATAATATTCCTAGACCAACTACTTTGCCAGCTTATCCACAAAACCCAGGTGTACAACTTCCTTCAGTTGAAATGGATCCAGAATTTGGTGTTGACCCACAAAACCCAGGCGTACAACTTCCTTCAGTTGAAATGGATCCAGAGTTTGGTGTTGATCCACAAACCCCAGGTGTACAATTACCTTCGCTTCCGTCTTTGGAAGAGTTAGATCCAAACTTTGGAGTTACTCCACAAAACCCAGGTGTACAACTTCCTTCAGTTGAAATGGATCCAGAGTTTGGTGTGAATCCACAAGATTGTAGCGGGAAACCATCTGTTCACAATCATGTTGATTTGACAGTTAATGTGTATTATTCAGATAACCATTATAGTGGAAATAACTATATAAATGATGGGCATGAATTTGAGAACTGTTGTAGTTGTCATGATAATGGTATTTGGTTATAATATATTTATGTTATAATTAAATGGAATAATTTATGATAAGTCGTGGATTAGTTAAAGATAGCTATAATAATTGGATTGTTAATTACTTAGATGATGATAGGCATGCTTCTATTTTATCTATGTCTTTTGATTACTTTCCTGGAGTTGATTCGACAGAGAGAGGGTTGTTCAATAGCAGTGTTGTGAATGATAGCACTCTATTAGATGGCACAATATTAAGTCAGGAAAATAGAGCATCGTTTTATGTGATTAATGGCTCTACAGTTGATTTAGATATGCGAGAAATATACCGCTTATCTCCTGATAGTTTTTTTCATAATCATTACAGACCATTTTTAATGGTAGGTGATGAAAATGACGATGTTGTCAATCAAGATGGTGATGATAACAATTGTTCATTTAATAATATCGGTTTTCGTTTGAATGTTCTTGGTAAAAACGAATTAACTAATCCTGATAGTATTCAAGGGAAAATATATTCTGAATTATATTCTGCTCCAGATGGCTATACTTTAACTTGGAATAGAAATATTAGTCTTGATTCACAGTGGCAAGAGGATAATATTAATCATGATTCTTATGACGCCGTAGACAATACTTCTATTCAAAATCTATTGAAAGGCTGTATCTCCAAATCAATAGTTGATGATAATATAAGGTTCGGATCAATCAATAATTATGTTTCATTAGATAATATCAAAGATATTACTGATAATGATTCTGCAATAGAACATGAAATGCCTTTTTTTGCTAGTGCAACAATACAAGCATCTGGTATATATGGTATGAGTGAACATAATTATACTACAATTACTGTAGATAGTGATGTTGATTATCACTATGATTACGATAGGTTAGAAAAACCTGATATAAATCCATTGGATTGTCCTTATTTATCTAATTTAGCGAATTATTTAGTTAATTCTACTGATGATTTAGCTAATTCAGATGATATATTATCTTTTAATCTAACATATCAATTATCAGTATTAATTAATAGTGATACTGTTGATTATAGATTAGAGGTTGTTGATAGAGTTGGTATAAACAGCCCGATTGCAACTGATGATATCTCTGATGATATAGTGGATGATATAGCTATTACTAGTGAACTTTTATAAAAATATACAATTATTTACAAAAAAGCAAATGTTAATTCATTTTGTTTTTTGTTTTATAGTTGATTATTATTAAGCATTGCATTTAGCAATGCTAATATTTACTTATTACATTTTTCTTTTACATAGCTGCCAGGTGCATCTTCTATTGCCTTCTTAGTTGAAATATTATTATAATCATGTGCTTCTTTTTGTTCGCCTGATCTAACAGATAACCAATCATTTAAATCAGTCCACCAAGAACCTTTTTGTTTTTCAGTAGTAATAATATCATTATTTGATGAATCAATTACTTGATAAGTATATTTATTTCTTGAAGGATGATTGATTACACCCATTACATGCCCAGATTCAGCAAGGATAAATCTTTTTTCTTTTGAATTGAGTAGTTTCATTCCTTGGAATACACACTTTGGTATTGTAATATGATCATCTTCAGTAGCAAGGAAATAAACTGGAATATCAATATTGCTCATATTGATTTTTATGCCATTATGAATAAGATTACCTTTAGCAAGGTTGTTTTCTAAATACATATTGCGTAAATAAAAGCTATGCATTTTAGCTGGCAAATTTACACTGTCTTCATTCCAATATAATACGTCAAAAGCAGGTAATGGCTCACCCAATAAATAATGATTAATAACAGTGCGTATTACGGTATCTTTTAATTTTAAGGCATTAAATATATTGTATAAATCTTTTCCTTTAAAATACCCACCTGCATTTTCCATATATTTTTCTGCACAAGATATTTGCTCTTCATCAATAAGTGCTTCCACAGCACCTGCTTCTTCAAAATCAATTGGCGTTGGCAAGAATACTGATGCATTTACCAAATCATCGCCATTCATTCCTTTTAGATAAGCAAGGGTAGTAGCTAATAATGTTCCACCTATACAATAACCCAGAGTATTTATTTTATTAAATTTATATTTTTTTTGTACAAACTTTATAGCAGATAAAATACCATGTTCCATGTAATCAAAAAAGCTAGTTTCGCCACCTTGTGGTGAATTGTGGTTTTTCCATGAAATCATAAAAACACTATAACCTTGTTGCACTAACCATTTCACAAAAGAATTCTTCTCTGAAAGATCAAGAACATAGTATTTATTAATAAATGGAGGAATAACCAATAACGGTATTTCATGAATTTCTTTTGTTAATGGTTTGTAGTGCATTAATTGCATTAAATCATTTTGAAAAATGATTTTTCCTTCAGTGGTAGCTAGATTATGACCAATTTTAAATGCCTCTCTATCAACAGTTTTTAAATCTCCTTGCAGGAAATCATTATATAAATTAACCAAACCTTTATAGAAAGTAGTACCAGAATCTTTTATAAAATTTTCTTTTATTTTTTCATTGGTAAAAATATTATTTTCTGGATCTGAGATGTCAAGAAATAGCTTGCTAAAAAATTTAGATTTTTTCTTTGTTTTTTCGTCTAAATATTCATTTTTTAATATTTCTTCAGCAAATTTTGCAGCCATGATATTCATATTTTTATTTGTTTCTTTCAATATGTTATCGGCTTTTAAATTATTTGGATCAAAATCTTTTAATTGGTTTTGAATTTTATCAAACCCAAAAACTTTATTAACACCAGTTAAATAATCGTTATATAGTTTAAGTACCTCTTCTTGTTGTTTGGTAAAATTTATAAATGTATTTTTTAAATCAAAGTTTTGATGATTATTCATGATATATCCTGATATTTTTGTAGAACAACACTTTATATTATAATATATAAATATTATATTTATATTAAATGGGTATTATCATTTAAAACAATGCAATAAAATACAATAACTTAAAATATAATAACTTTTTTATTATCAAAAAATGAAGAAAATAACGTTACTTTTATTATTATTTTTTATATTTCATGGCGTAGCTTTTGCTAATGAAATTAAATTAGATAGTGAAATAAGTGAAAAATTAAAAGCATCTTTCATTAAACATGACAGTAATAGATATGGATTTACTAATATCTATAAAAATAAAAAAGGTGCATTTTTAAATATAGATTCTAATAAAAATATTATACTTAAATCGCCATTTAGATATAATGATTCAGTAATTATTTCGCTTGGTGTTTCATTTGGAATAGAAAGTTCGCCATCAGAAGGTTATTTTTTTGAAGTAAATAATTTAAATATATTTTTAGAATCAGTCTTTAATAATAAATCAAATATAAACTTATATTATGGGTTAAATAAACCAATTGGAGATAAAATATCAAATAATTTTGATGTTGGAGCAGGCGGTGTATATGATATTTATCCGAATATTTTTGGATGCAATGACAAGGATATTTCTCCATATAAGTTAACAGCCAATACTCTATTATCTGATATACTGCAAAGAAAATTTAAAGTACTTAAATATATTGGTAGACACGAAGTTTACTATGATGCTGATAACAATATTCGTACACATAATTACGGTGTATTCCAGCCATTAAGTCTTGGTATCTCTTCAGAACTTAACACAGAAAATAATTTTAATATAAATTACAACATATTATATATTAATAATATGTATGTTGATTCATCAAATGATTACACAATAAATAATAATAAAATCAAAGTTATTAAAGATGCAATGCTTGATAAAAAAGTAATAAATTATTACAAGTATGCAATTGAAGGGGGTGTTGGTGTTGCTTTTGAATTGCAAGAAGATCAAATACTATCTCTTTATATTGGTGGAGAATACACTGCCAAACCATCTTCGTTTTATTTTGATAAAAATACCAATAAATATGAATCGTCCGATAATATCTACAATAGAATGAGTGGCGCTCTTTTTAATTCAGAATATACAAATGGCAATGAAGATGAAGGAAGTTATAGTTTATTATTCTCTTATTATTTATCATTGAATCATGGAGAGCCTAAGAAAGTTAATATTATTGATATCAATGGCAATTCTTTTGATACTGATATAGATGATCATTATAATATGTACTATTATACAATAGGTATAAAAAAAACAGACTTTCTGGGATCGGTATCTTTGAGTTATATGTACAGCAAGCAAAATTTAATTGCTAAAAAGAGAAACAATGAATTTAATAGGTTTTTTGCAATTTCATTAGATGGTGAATTTGATGTAATGGCAGCACTAGGCATTGGTAAAAAATGCAACAATGAAGTTTGTGATTATATTTTAAATTTTAAACCTTATGCAGGTATAACATATGTTAATGGATCTAATATCAGAAATGACCAACAAGAGCAATTGATTTTTAATTTAGGAATAAAAGCATCATTTTAGGATGTTTTTACTATGCTATCTTGGCTAAGGGGACTAACAATATAGATTTCATGAAGTTCTTGATCGAAATTATTTTCTTTATTGCATATTATTATATTTCTTGCAATGACTGTTAAGCCAAATGACATAAATACTATGCCACGTATAATAGATAGAAATGTTGGTAATGGCATATTATTTCCAATCATAATATTTTTATCTACCAATCCTTTTGCTAATAAAAGCCCAGTCATCATACAACAAAAGCATATTGATAAAATGCTAGATGTAATAGCGAATTTTTTATTATTTAAATAATCTTCTCTTAATTTTTTTCTTTTTTCATGATCAACATCTTCTATAATATAAGGCTCATTATTGTTACTTATTTTTTTTATATAGCATGATTCTTTGCTATATTCTTTGCAAGATATATAACAACCCCTGATTGATAAAATGATTCCTATAGAGGAAAATGTAAACATTAAAAGTGCAAAATTACTTAATTTTGTCGTTATATTTGGCTCATGCGCTACTTCAAATAATTTTTCAAAATAAGAATGTAGATTAGCACTTGATAATACTCCAAATGCAGGAATGACATCCCAGAGAACTCCAATAAAAGTAACTATTGAAACAAAGCAAGCGCTACCTATAATTTTGTCAAATTTAATAAATATTGATTTAATGTTATTTTGATTTTTCAATATATTTTTATTGTTATTTTTTGGGAAAATCGCATTATATTTTTTTATATTACAATTTCTAGCATAGGAGGATAGAGAGGATAATCTTTTTCCATTATAATAGGCAAATGTTAACATTAAAAATCCTACAATAACTGTAAGACCCATGATTGCTTGGACATAATCACTGGCATGATTTAATGATTTTTTATGATTATTCATTAATAATGGAAGAGACGAGCCTATTATAATTTCTATTCCCATTAGCAATGTCATAATCAATTTTATTGATAAAAAAAGATATTTTAATTTTCTATTTCTTTTGATTTCAATTAAGGTATCTATTTTGTTATTCTTTGTCATGTCAACCTCATTAATTAACCTATTTTTGCACTATTCTCTTCAACTAGCACCGCATTAATGGTATCTAGAAGCATGTACTGACTGTTATAATGTTTTTTTTCTAAATTATCCACCTTATTATCTAATATCAAGTATATTATATTAAATATAAATCCACATATCATTAATATTCCAAAAAACAAAGTTGGCATATCAATTTTAGTATATCCAGTGTTAATATCGCCAAAGCTCATACCTCTTTTTAAGTAAAGTCCTAGTGTGCAGGTTGTGGCAAAAAATCTAAATGATAAGTTAAATAATTCAAATTTTTGTTTTTGGAACTTTTGCTTTTGTAGTGCTATGTAATCTTTCATTTGCTCAGCATTATCCAGAGTTTTTATATCTTTTCTTTGCTTATTCAAATCATTTATTAATAATATTATTTGATAAATTAATATTAATAAGCAAACTGATAAGCAAATAGCAGATAAAAGACTATAATTAGAATAAGAAGGGTAGAGAGTCTGATTGGCTATTTGTTTTTCTCTTAAATCTAAGTATGTAAATAGTGAAAAATCTTGGCCATAGCTAGTTAAGCCCATTACTAACAATATATCTATAAAGATATAGAAGAAATTAAATAAGTCTTTTAATATTTTACATAATAAATGACTAAAGAATTTTTCATCTATCTTATCAATTAAATTGAATTCTGAGATTAAAATATTATTTTTTTCTTCAAAGGCTTTGAGATTTTTTTGATATTTTAATAAGTATAAATTTTTTAAGCTATCTATTGTACGAGAGAGATAATGGCAGAATGATACCAGAATAAATGAAAACATTAGCAATAATGCCATAGAAACTTGACCCAAGTCTGCTGCTAAAAATTTTTTTCTTTCATTGCCAGATATGCAAAAAACTATAAATTGTGCTATTCCGGATATATATAAGGAAATATTAAAAATTGCATCTATTATTAATAAATATTTATGTTTTGTTTCTTTTTTTGCAATTAGTAGTTGAAGATCGTTTTTTTGTTTAATGTTTTGGTTGCTCATCGTATATCAAAAGGTAAATTAAATTAAATTGTTCATGATTATGTTGGTGCTTGGCTGTTTTTATAAAATCCAAGTACTTTCTCATCTTTAGAATGTTGCTTTGCCTTATCTTTTGTCTCATATTTTTTATATTTAATAGTTAAAAATCATATAACATACAGTATATTAAAATTATTTTTATTTCTTTATATAAGCTGTATGTTTAATTATATAAATAAAATGTTTATAGTATATAGCTAATATAACATATTATTACAATAAAATCAAATTTATTATTATTTAATAAAGTATTATTGATTATTTAATATAAAATTTTTTTCAATGAATATATATAATAAATATAATTACTCTGTGATTGCTGGTGTCGTATCCACATTTGCATTGCCACCATTTAATATTAGTATTTTAATATTGATTGGTATGCCAGCACTGTATTATTTGCTAACAAGCTTAGATCATCGTTCATATAAAAAATCTTTTGTATTAGGTTTATACTTTGCAGTAGGCATGCTAGCTCCACACTTATATTGGATAGCAAATTCAGCAATAACAAAAATATCTATATGGTGGTGGTCAATTCCGTTTACTATTTTATGTCCATCATTATTAATGGGGAGTCAATTTGCATTAGCAAGTATGGTGTTTAATATTATGCCGACAAGGAAAAATACCATATTAAGTATTATATTATTTAGTTCATTGATGACACTTGCACAATATTCTTATAGTCATTGGATATTTAATGGATTCCCATGGGGAATTTTGGGTTATACATGGATTAAAAATCCTGAGGTAGTACAAATAATATCAGTTATTGGAATATATATATTAACTTTATTGACGTTTATATATTCATTATTAATAGTATTAGCAATAAGTGATGCTAAAAATATTAAAAATCTTATTTTTATAATTGTATCTATATTAATATTCATTGCTAATTATTATTATGGATACAATATATTGAAAAACAATCCGACTAAATATAATAAAAATTTTAAAGTTCATCTTATTCAGGTTAACAATAAGATAGAAGATCGGAATATATCATTTGAAAAAGCAAAAGAAGATCTACAAAATTATATTAATACCTCTCTTTTAATAGATGATGATAAAAGCGATGTTGATCATATATTGATTTGGCCAGAAAGTGCTTATCCATTTATTTTAAATAATAATATAAATAAGTTGCCAATGGTTGATGGTTTAAATAATCATTATTTGATTACAGGAGTAAATAGGAAGTCTATTTATGGTGAAAAATATTATAATAGTGCTTTTATTTTTGATAAAAATTTACAATTAATGGATTTTTATGATAAAAAACATCTTGTGCCATTTGGGGAGTATTTTCCTTTAGATATACTTTTATCATCAATTACATCTTTGATAAATTTAACCCCTGGAAGCAATAAACAACAAGAAGTGTTTGCAATGAAAGGCTCAAAAATAAGCAAGTTTATTATGCAAATATGCTATGAAATAGTATTTCCTAACGAAATAAAAAATACGAATAGCGAAGGTAAATGGATTATAAATATTACAAACGATGCATGGTTTGGTGATACTATAGGGCCATATCAACATTTATTAATGGTTACATCTAGAGCAATAGAGGAGGGCTTGCCTATAGTAAGATCAGTTAATGGAGGAATATCAGCAATAATTGATGCATATGGTAGAATAATTGATTACATTCCTTTAAATAAAAATGGTTTTATATCAAGTTATGTGCCATTACCAACAAAAAATAAAACAATATATAGTAAATACAGTAAATATATAGATATATATACTGTTATATTGCCAATAATACTTATTATTTATATATTAACCATTTATAATAAAAAATATATTTAATTTTTAATGAATTTTAGTTGTATTTTTAATATTATTATGTTATTATTAATGTAATATTTATTATTAAATTAATAATTTATTATGAGTATTTTTTTATTTACTTTTAATAAATATTGTTATATAATATAAATTAAATTATCGTTAAATTTTTATATATAAAATAAATTATGTCACCAACACATACACCAGAACGAGAAAAAGCATTTACACGCATACACACTGAAGCTATAAAAATATTTAGTGGTAACCAATTCGCACCCACTTGTGTTGCTACAGAGAATAAGCGTACATATTGTTTGATAAAAAGAGACTGTTTAAAGAAGGATATTCATGGTCAAGAGCCTTTGGGAGATTTATTAAGTAGGACACATGATAAACTTATGAATCATCTTATTGCTTTTGGGTGGGATAAAAGCGAGGAAAGGTATAGGAAATTTGCAGCTCGTTCCCCTAGATCTTATTATGATATACAACTATCAGATCCTAACCCTACGGTATTATCAGGTCGTGAACCTGCGGTTCGTCCAGCTGGCTCATATGATGTTGTGACAAAGACTAACTATCGAGAGACTGAAGATCGAGATATTGGAATAGAAATAGGCTGCTTTCCGCCATTAGAAAATTTGAAATTGTTAGTAGAAGAGAAAGAATTTTATAGTATATTGAATAGTTTACTTGAAATAGTAAGGGTTTATAAAAAGGATTCATCTGAACCTGAACATTATGGACATATAGCAGAAGATACAATAAAAAGATTGAAAGATGAACTCGAAAAATTAGCAGGTTGTGATATATCAGATATATCAGATATATCAGATATATCAGATCTTAGAATGCGAATTAAAACAAAAGAAATAAAAGATTTAAAAGAAGAAATCAAAGATGCTGAAGTCGAAGATCTTAAAGTCAAAACAGATCGTATAGATGAGCTTCATTGTGAGATAGAATCTATTCAATCTAAAATGATAGATGAACTTAAGAAAGAAAATCATAGTCAATCGACAGAGGTACACCGTCTTCTTGACGTAAACACTGAGCAATCGCAAAAAATAGCAGATCTTGGGAGCACAAATAGTGGTCAATTGGAAGAAATAGCACTTCTTGAGGACACAAAGAGTGAACTATTGCAAAAAATAGCAGATCTTATTTACGAAAATCATACTCAATGGAGCAAAATAAGAGATCTTAATCGCGAAAAGCATACTCAATCGGAAGCAATAGACAATAGCAATACTAAATTGCAAACATTTAAAGATAAAACAATAAAGCGCAATAAAAAGTATAGTGATGTTTTGGCTGTTGGTAGTGCATTTACTGGTTTATTCAGCTTGGTGTGTATTACTTTAATAGCAGTAGATATTTTGATGAAACATGGAAAGTTTAATGATTTTAAAAATATTGCATTAGCTGTATTGTCTGTATTGCTTATAAGTGTTTCTGGTATACTTGCTGGTATTTCTTGTGCCAGAAGAAACGAAGTTGTTGATTTAGAGAAGATTGGTAACACTACTCAGAGAAGCGCTTCTAACGGCTCTTCTTTGGATGGAGGTACTTCAACAAGTCGGGTGGACGCAAGACCACAACGTCAAATATCTTAAAGCAATTAAAAAACAGCAAGATATTCTCTTCCAATATCTGTTATAACCCTGCCACGCGGGGTTTTATCTATAAAGTTAATCTTAATCAAATATGGTTCTATAACTTCTTCTATTGTTGTAATATTTTCATCCATTGCAGATGATATAGTATTTATACCAATAGGAGAGGGATATTTTTTATTTAAAAAGTTTAAATATTCATGGTCCATTTCATCAAGTCCTATATCACTTATTGATAATTTTTTAAATACATATTCAATAAATTCCTTTTCTATTGTATTTATAATATTTTCAACATAGGCAAAATCTCTTATGCGACGAACAATACGCAAAGCAATTCTTGGCGTACCACGTGAGCCCATGGCAATACACTTAATAGCATCTGTAGTTGCATTCATTTCAAGTATACCAATAGCACGTAAAATCACTTGCGATAATTCATCTGTAGAGTAAAAATTTAATTTCATCAAAATTCCAAATCTTTCACAGAGTGGTTTAGATAAAAGACCTAGTCGCGTTGTTGCTCCAACAAGAGTAAATTTTTTTATCTTGATTCGCATGGTGCGTGCACCAACACCTTCACCCATTATTAAATCTAAATAAAAATCTTCTAATGCAGGGTATAGTATTTCTTCAATTGAGATGGGCAATCTATGTATTTCATCTATAAATAAAATATCATTTTCCTGAATATTTGTCAGCAAAGATGCTAGATCGCCTGGTTTCGTCAATAATGGCCCAGAAGTTGCGCGAAAACCAACGCCTAATTCTTTAGCAACGATATGAGAAAGAGTGGTTTTGCCTAAGCCAGGTGGTCCATGAAAAAGAATATGATCCAAGCTATCACCCCTATGGGTTGCTGCATCAATAAATACTTGTAAATTACTCTTTAAAGCTTCTTGACCTAAAAAATCCTGTAAATATGATGGTCTAATTTTACTTAAACTATCATCTTTTACTTCAGAATCTAATAAATCATTACGCATGAATTGCTTTATCAAAAGCTGCGAAACACGCTTCTCTAAATGTTTCTGGTAAATCAGGATGAGAATGACTTGTTAAAGTTATATCTTCTGCAGTAGCTGAATACTCCATAGCTAGTACAGCTTCAGCTATCATTGTTCCAGCGTGAGCACCAATAATATGTACACCTAATATAGTTTTGCATTCTGCATTAATTAATACTTTAACAAAACCATCAGTATCACGCATTGTTTGGGCTCTACCATTAGCTTTAAAAAAAGCCTTGCCAACATTATATTTTATTCCTTCTTGTTTTAATTCTTCTTCTGTTTTGCCAATAGATGCAACTTCAGGATGAGTATAAATAACAGATGGAATAAACTTAGTATGATAAAAGCTTTTTCCTAGAATAATATCTGCAACTATAACAGCTTCATCTTCTGCTTTATGTGCTAGCATTGGGCCGTCGATTAAATCACCAATTGCATACAATCCATCTCTGATTTGGAATTTATCATTAACAAGAATCTGTCCTCTTTTGCCAATTTTAATGTCAAATTCATTGGTTTCATCAAAGTGATGGTTTGGCTTTCTACCAACGCAAACTAATAGCTTATCAAATATGTCTTCTTTTTGAGATTTTCCATCTTTTGACGAGTAAGAAACTGAAACTTGATCATTTTTCATTTCTGCAGAATCAACTTTTGTTGCAAGATTAAATTCTATTCCATTATGTTTTTGCAAAATACCCTTAATGCTTTTCGATAAATCACCATCCATAGTAGGAACAGGCATATCACAATATTCAAAAACAGAGACTTTTGAGCCTAATCTACTCCAGATAGATGCCATTTCTAGACCTATAACTCCAGCTCCTATAATGCCTAATTTTTTAGGCACTGCTTTTAAAGTTAATGCTTCCTTTGAATAAATAACGATATCTTCATCAAAATGTATGTTTGGCAAATTTGCAACAGAAGAACCCATAGCAAAAACAACATTTTTTGCTTTAATTATTTTTCCTTCTGCATTATCTGAAACTTTTATTGTAAAAATTCCATTATCTATTGAATCTAGCTCTCCATAACCATGAAAACGTTCAATTTTATTAGATTTAAATAAATAATCCAATCCTTTGCGTTGAACATTAACCACAGAATCTTTTATCTCCATTATTTTCGATAAATCAAAAGATGGATTATCAAGTTTTACACCATAATTTTCAAAATACCCTTTAGATTCATCGTATTTATAACTGGAGTTTAGTAGTGATTTTGACGGAATACATCCTTCATTCAAGCATGTACCTCCTAAAAATTCCCTATATTCAACAGAGGCAACTTTTAATCCACCTTGCGCTAATCTTATGGAGCACACATATCCACCTGGACCACCGCCTATTACAATTACATCAAAAATATCAGTCATAATTATCATTTATTTAAATATTAATATATATATATATTGCCCATGGCAATATGATAACCATTGAGATTATCATGATTTTCATAATTAATCACTAATTCATCATCTTTTGCATATGGATTAAATTTTAAAAATTCATTATTTTTAGTTATTAATAATATTTCATTATTAACTATAAATCCTTCTTTAATACCATTGTAACTATTACTTTGTAAATTTTTAAATTTTATTTTCCATAAGTTATGATAATTATTTTGTTTGTTTATATCGAAGATTTTAATTTCATCTTTAGAGAAAACAAAAATATTATTATTTATAAAAAATGGTTTTGTTTTAGAGCCAAAATCATTTATCCATTCCAACTCTCCTTTTAAAGTAACGCAAAGAAATGAACCATTTGATGATCCAATAATAACCTTTTTTATACCATTGGCATCAAAGATGTATGGCTTAATATCAAAAATATCTTTAAGATTTTTATCTTTATTTTTATCTTTAATATAATCTGTAAAATCAATATTCCACAATAAATTTCCTTTTCTAGGATCAATCGCATGTGTTCCACCATTATATGGCGTATAAATTAAAATATTACATTTTATGGCAAGATTTATTCTTTCATTTTTTCTGATAATTCTATCATCAGAAACTGAGCCAAAGCCATTATATATCCAGTTTATAATCCCTTTGTTAGCATCAATATCAGTTAATGTTCCATCAATACTAGACAAATAAATGGAGTCGTCATGCAATAATAAGTGTGATTCTGATAAAGATTTATAATCATATTTCCAATTGATATTTCCATTGTCAATGTTTAATGAATATAAATATCTTCTGTTAACAAGAATAAAAATATCACTGCTATTATAAGCAAATTCAGCTTCATTTAAAGGTTGATTTTTTAAATCGAGTTTAACTTCCCATATATAGTCATTCTCATTTATGTTATCTTTATTAAATAAAAATATATTGCCATTATTGTTTATATAAG
>Ga0224501_10001268_pt1 | contig 19594 bp, 16 predicted proteins | sample SF_Oct11_sed_USG_4_FD_169105 | JGI IMG/M metagenome (GOLD analysis project Ga0224501, IMG submission 169105) | Sediment microbial communities from San Francisco Bay, California, United States - SF_Oct11_sed_USGS_8_1 | ecosystem: Environmental > Aquatic > Marine > Sediment | place: USA...
GCCGGAGCCGGGAGCGCCGCCGGAGCCGGGAGCGCCGCCGGAGCCGGGAACGCCGCCGGAGCCGGGAGCGCCGCCGGAGCCGGGAGCGCCGCCGGAGCCGAGAGCGCCGCCGGAGCCGAGAGCGCGACCGGAGCTTTGAGCATTCTTAGTTGTATGAAGACAGCAGCCTCGACAGCCTGCAAGTAGACAACTTTTTGCAATGTGTGCAAGTTCTAAAAATATGGTATGTAGTTTCACGGTTTGTATGAACCTGCAAAGTGTCGATCTAGTCTAGGAGCTAAAAATGCCTCCAGTGTAAGTGCTTCAGTTTCTACCTAGCACATACCCTCAACCTACCACGTACCTTTATTTTCTCCAGACCGGTGGCGTGGGCTGTAGTGATCCGCGGTATACCTGCTACCCTTCACCGGTGCACCATTCAGGCCAGTCACATTGGCAGCTTCATTGCCTTTATGGCCTTTGACAACATCAAACTCTACTGTCTCGCCCTCTTCAAGGGACCTCTGATGTTTCCTGGGGTTATTCTTTTTAATTGCACTCTGGAGTAGAAGAGGGAAAATGATGTCACGATAGAATACAACGCATACGTGCCTCTCCATGCGCTAGGGAAGACCAAATGTGATAGGTAAACATCATTATCGGTAAGAAAATCATGTTTTATACAAGACCATAAAAGCCACCACAACCGGTGTGAAGTTTGAGGGGGACCGTGCTAGGTTAGATACATGTTTTTCCCCTCGTACTAGAGTTGTTTGGTTATGTTTTGTGAATAGGGTTGGAGGAAAAGTGTTCAAGTGTGCATGGAAATCGGGCAACGAGGAAGTGCTGTAGTGCATGGGGGGAATGCTGATATAGTTTGGGATTTTGTCCACAGCTCTATGTATACTATGAAACACACCTGGTGTACGAAGACGTCTTTCCCAGTATCAACACGTTGAATAAATCCATAGCCATCACGTACATTAAACCATTTAACAGTTCCAGTGACATGCTTTTCTGAAGTGACACTGCTTCTTAAGCGCTTGGTGGACACGGGCCGGCCTATCTAGAGTATAGAAAAGAGAAAATGCATCGACTCATGAGGGCAAAAATTACACCAATTTATATAAGATTAAGATCATGTTTTTAACAAGACTGCTGACCCAACAGCCCGATACAATCAATGGTTAAAAGCTAAAGTTTTAGGTAGGGGGAATACCCTTACCCTTGTGGTAGAAATGTTTAGCTGTGTCCCCGATTCCGTTTGGAGAACAGTGTTCCAAAGTGTGGAAATGTATGGAAATAGGTCACTGAGGAGATGGTGTATAATGTAGAAGGTAATGCTGATCAACCAGCGACCTCCTGCACAATATAGGGCTCCACCCCCCCCATGCCCCCTCTGATTTTAGGCACTGGCCACAACTTATGCACAACTTTGTGTACTACGGAACACACCTTGTGGACGAAAACTTCGTTTCCATTATCACGTTGGCTGTACATGCAACCATTGCGTCCATCGAACCACTGAACAGCTCCAATGACATTACTTGCCGAGTTCATGGTGTGCTCTGACTGGCCTAGTTTCGAATAGAAAGTCTAGGTTGGTCACAAAAATATGGATAAAAATGAAGATTCCCATCGACATAAGGCCTTTCTATAGATTAGGCTTTTCCCAGTTTTGCGCTACGCAGTGCTTCAGCTTAGTCTATAGAAAGGCCTAATGTCGATGGGTTCAGAAATAATTCAACGCATAAAATTGGAGCTTGTCATTATTACTACATTGGTTCACCCCCATGATAAGCATAGCTCTCCTTCTCATATAACACATACTTATAGTGAAACTGAAAGTTAATGCAGAACTTGCAGTCCGAATTGAAAATCATGATGCTGTAAAAAGAAGCTAAATGAGAGAGTTGATCCATTAAAATGGCAGAATACATACCCCATACATTTTTACCGCCATGATGGTAACCTACAGTTTGCCATTTGATGCCTGACATGATACGCTCACTACACTGGCTAGTTTATGTTGTCTGAACGTCCTTCTTTGCTACCTTTGTTCTTTCTGTCGATACAATGGAGACGCCTGCTATTTATCCTTCAGACCCAGCTATTATCAGAGGTACTGAATTGGCGATATTGTAGTTAAAGCCGAAAAAGCTCTTTACAGCTTTACATGCAGCACTGGGTTAGTGGTTCGTGGCTGAGAAAGCTTTCCGAACCCAAATAGGTACCCATATCAGGGAAACTTGAGGCCAATCAAACATTAGAGTGCACTTGGAGACTTTGATCGCACCTCCCCGACAACTGGGAACTAGCAGTACTTCAAAGCCTGGCACCAGAGAAGAGAAGTGATAGTTGCAAGGCTTGGTGAACCCAAATTTAAGGCAGTTATTGTGACACATACGATGACAACAATAGAGCTCAGAGGAAAATGTAGTTATCACCAGCGAGATCAAATCTTACCAAGGTTGCACGGGTCCAGGCAGCCTGCTGATGCAGGCTGTTCGCGACCTCCACAGTGATGCCTCCCACAGATTAGTTCAGATTCAGAGTTAGGCAGATCCAAGCATACCTTGACTCATCACCCATATTTATCCACCGCAATCTGGAGTAAAACCATGCAGCCTCCTTGGGCACACTAATTTGGTTTCCCCACCATTGAATTCAGACTACTATATATGAAAGGAGACCCACCCATATAGCGTAACCTTCTCTATGAGACACCGCATAATGTACATCAGGCTGGAAGCGAGTCATTGGGTCAGGGCTGTTATGATGTTTTACTAATTGTGTCAATGAACAGCTACCCGCCAGGCTTTAACCCGCTTCCTACATTTACCATTAAACACTAAGTGTTTGATTACCAATAATTAGGCTATTTTTTTAAAAAGAAACCGGTGATCTTTATGTAATAAAAAATCGGATATCGGGGCCCAACTGTTGTGATGACATCACACCGCAATGAATGCAGACAACTCAAAATAAGTAGTTGAAACCACAATTCAAAACACTTGTCGGAGCATAACAGAGCAACCTGTATTCATTTGCACACAGCACACCCATAGATGATTGTAATATCTGTACTAGCTAGCAAAAATACCCTGTTAGTTCACAAGATCTAGATTACATAGACTTAGATTACTACTGCATGCTGTCCCTGCACAAAACCTGCATGTGCATTGTTTTTTGTGCCTTTATCAGCTTTACTGCCTTGGGCAAAGTCCAAATGAGTATTGGCGAGCAAATCTATCAATGTTTTTTTTGCAGCGCGTAGACAGGGTTTTTATTTGTTGGTCTGTGTTTTCGTGGCTCATCATATGCAGGAGATTTCTGACTATATAAGTGTATTATTACTAGTCTAAGTCTCTTGCTTCCGAGAAAGAGAGCCAAATCGACAGAGTCAAAAGATTGGTTAATTTATTTCGGTTATGAGGCTTGGTTGAAACAGTGGCATATGCTATCACCAAGATGTACGACCTTCACTAAAGAAAAGGGCCAGTCAAAGTTGTGTCCTTAGAAACTTCTTTCAAACTCCCCGTATCCCCGGCCATGGGAGAGATGAGCTATCTGAATAATGGTAGATAACCAGTGGCGCTCGGCCTATACTGTAGTGTCCGCTGTCTTACGACATCCATTAGATCCTACAACTAACTACCTGACCGCCCAAGCAACCAACTAACTATAACCAGTAACCTCTTAGATATGCCATAAGTGGCTATCGAATTAATGCTAGGACACCGTAGTGATGGGCTGTTTTACAATGATCCTAAAACCACGTGGTACCCTCTCCACAATACTCATATTTCGGTTGCTTATCACAATCATTATCATTGACCAAGACACTGATTCCAAATACCTCCATGCTCGCCACTGAATAACACCTGGTGTCTGCTCACAAAAAAAGTAGAGGTTTAACCGGTATGGAAATTGGACTTTTCATACACACTATTTTGGGTTATTCTCGGGCAATACAACTGAGCTGGTCGTTCACTGGATGGGACAGGGTAATGACCCAAAGCTCCCCAATATTCCGTGGATATATCGAACACCAGATTAATGTGCCCCGATTCTGGCTGGGATCTACCCGTTCACCAATTTGGTTTGATCATATGTTGTATGCCTAAACATTGTTCTTGAAGTTGCCCTCCTACCAGTCAGTTTTAATTAAACGCGTATTATGTGAAACCATACCGACGGGGTCACCATTCAACCTCTTGCAATAAAAGGCCGAGATTCAATGTTTTTGAATTTTATTAGTTTTGGTTCATATCTTTGGTGGCACATGAACAAAACCAAGAGGTTTGAGATGTCAATCAAATATCATTGCACATGAAACTCAAATAATATAATCCTTGCCAAATTAAGGCAAATCAGTTCTAATATCCTTAGAAACAAAAAAGTTGAGAAAAATCAGTTTTTGGTTTTGACAAGATTTTGGATGTTACAAGCAAAATTATTTTTGCTTTTTCAGGGTGTTGCGTTTTTTGTGGTACACTGTTGATTTTGTATTAAGGTGGTTCACACAAGATGATTCCCTACACACTTAGGGTGAATGTCTGTAAGGTTTGGACTAAGCTTCTGCCGGTACGGGAGCGGGCGTAGCCTCTACGGGTGCACTCTCAGCTGGAGGAGCAGAGTCATCAGCAGCACCTTCTGGTCGTCTACCGCGTCCTCTGTATCCGCCTCTGCCTCGACGTTGGCGCCTTCTGGGTGGCGGAGCCTCGCCAGCATTGACCTGCTCGTCACCTTCATGCCCAGCCTCCGTAGATCCCTCAGCACCGCCCTCCTCACCAGGGGCTCGGCGCCCTCCACGGTATCCTCCACGCCTATAACCCCATCCTCTGCGATAACCGCCACGACCACGGCCTCTTCCACGAAATGGACGATCACCTGCAAGTAAATTTCAGTAGATACAGTCTTTTGGATTGCAAGAGAGTGCTACATGCATTCTCCTCGGCTTCATAACGTTTGAGGTTTGTTACGTTTATAGAAAACCGCAACAGATTTGGATAGAAAAGCTTTAGTAATGAGTCGAAAATGGTTTACTTTTTGTCCAGTACACACGGGATGATTTGTGGTAATTTACATTAATTTTACCATTCACAACGAAAACTGGGCATAGTGCCTCAGTCTTAGTTTAAAATGTACCTTTGATTTCTTGGCCATCTCCCTCGCCTTCAATGGGTGCCTCTTCGCCTTCCTGGTACTGGCGAGGACGGTAGCCTCCCCGGTAGTTTCGTCGCCTGCGTGGCTTTCTATCATCCATGCCATCCCCAGCCTCTCCTTCCGCTGGCTGCTCCCCTTCCTCCCCCTCCCGTAACTGCCTTCTGCGGCCTCCTCTGCCTCCTCTGTAATAGCCTCGAAGTCCGCGTCGTCGATCCGCAGCATACTTGCTACCCTGAACCGGTGCGCCATCTGGGCCCGTTACATTGGCAGCTTCATTGCCTTTATCGCCTTCGACAACGTCGAACTCTACTGTCTCACCGTCTCCGACGGACCTCAGGTATTTCTTGGGGTTATTCTTCACAATTGCTGTCTGAGTAAGAAAAGAGAAAATGAGGACGGTAGCCATACCTTTCCACCGCTCCACAAGATCAAAGGGAAAACAGTTTGATCAAGTTTTATGAAAACTATTGGCTCCTATGACCTGTGCAGGCCTATGTACTATACACACCTGGTGGACAAAGACGTCTTCCTGAGTATCACCACGTTGGATGAATCCGTAGCCATTGCGTACATTGAACCACTTCACAGTTCCAGTGACCTTGTTCGCTAAAATAGAAATGATTGGGTCAGTGGTGGCCCCACTCCTAGACTTGAGGTGGAATGGATGTTCTCCACGCAAGCCGCCAATTTCACTCTTGGGTTATCACCGTCAAATTCGGGCTGAGCACTTCGGCTTGCCATGCATGATAAACTGGGAGAGCATCCATTAATTATTATTAGCAGCTCCAGGAGAAACATAGTACAAGGGTTGTAAGCTGTGCCCACTTCACTTTGATTCTTCTCCACTGGTTCCGAGCCAATCAAATTTGCCGGTTGTGAACTGAAGCTAATGGGGTCCATCATACATGCCGTAGGCCATAGCCTAAGCGTAGCTTCGCCCTCACGAATATCGCCAGTTGAAACGGCCCGTTTCTGCAATAAGCGCAATTGGGCGGTTTTAAAATCTACAGTTAATCAGCAAGTATAACTAACTGAAGCCGTGAAAATAAACTGAAGTGAACGCGCCGGAGCGACTAGATTCTGATCGCGATGATTGTGCAGTAACTGTAATAAAAACGTTAAATCGAAAGAATACATACCCAAGACCTTCTTATCTTGAGCTTCAGGACTGGAAGCGGCGTTTTGCTGTACGTCAGCGTCGGACATGGCCGTTTGATGGTACACTGGCTAGTTGATGTTCTCCGGACAAGCCTGTTGGACTTTCTTCTTCGGTACCTTTGTTCTTTCTGCCGACACGACGGGGACGCCCGCTATTTATCCTTCGATTGGTCAACTCGGGTATACAAACAATTCCATTCTCATCTTCATAACTAGAAAATGCTAAATCTAAATTTATAAAAATCATATTTAAATCTAAAACCAAATGAAATAATAGGATTTGTCTATAAAATACGATTATTATGGTCTTTTACTTTCTAATTTCTGCGTGACCTGGGTTGAGGGTCAATCATGGTATTTTTTCCATCCCAGAGAAAATTGGGTCAAGTGTACACGCATGCGCTCTTTCTTTCAGTCTTTCTCCGCTGTCGGTATTGCACGTGAGTAGACAATTTAGTAAGCAAATCACTTTTTTCCTACGTTCGCTTATGTGTATGATGGTGTAGTGGGCTTCATTAATTCTAGGAAACTTTTGTTCTCTGAGAGATTGTTGTAATACAGCCTGGCATAACTTGACAATACATATTTTCCATCAGCGGAAGTGACCTCTTGGCAACCCGAATGAATGACTGAGCGTGAGCCGCTATCGGCTAGGTCACCCGACAAACGCGTCCTATTCGTTTTGGTTGCTCAAGATACCGAACGGATTTCGAAAAGGTTCCAAGTTGTTACGTGGAAGCTTTTGTGTTTTAATCTAGCTACCTGCCCAGAATATAATGTTACTACTGCTAGCTCGCGTGCCCGCCACTACACCAACACTCAACAACAGTCGGTTACACTTACACCTGCAGTTTCACGATGACTATCACTTCCTACCTACCTCTAGTACTAGTACTAACCTAGTAGTAGTACCCACCGTACACCTTGTCCTGCTCAGTCAGTAGCAGTACCAGTGGGCTACTTATCATCGGTGACCGGTGGGTCAGTCGGTCGGTTCCCAGGGTCACTTACGCGAAAACTGGTAACATTCCATTGGCAACCAAAGGTAACACTGTGTTTTGCCGGTACAGTCCATGCTCGCATGTTGCAAAGGAATTGTATGGGCTGGCAGTAATCTCATAGTGCCGTCATGTCGACCAATGACATTTTTTAGGCAGCCAGAGCCCCAAGTAAACATGTCTGAAGACCAGAATGAAACCTTTGAGGCTAGTGCCGGATCCGGAGCATCCAAGACCTACCCAATGCAATGTTCTGCTCTACGCAAGAACGGCTTCGTAGTCATCAAGGGAAAGCCCTGCAAGATCGTCGACATGTCCACTTCAAAGACTGGCAAGCACGGTCACGCTAAGGTGAGTTTTTCCTATTCTTGCAGCGCCGCAGCTGCAGTTCAATTCTTGAGAAAATTGGTCAGGCTATTAAATCACCGACTCACTTTTCATCGGTTTCAGGTGCATCTCGTCGGCATTGATATATTCACCAGCAAGAAATATGAAGATATCTGCCCGTCTACTCACAACATGGATGTACCTAATGTCAAGCGTACAGAATACACACTCACCGATATTGGTGATGACGATTATGTTTGCCTTATGGATGATGGTGGTAATCAACGTGAAGACCTCAAGCTGCCCGAGGGAGATCTCGGTAAAGAGATTAGGGAGAAGTTCGATGAAGGAGATACACTGCTGGTAAGCAACATTATGTATGTCGCTCCTACATCGCCACAAGGTGGCCTATAATGTGCAATATCCTATCCATGATGTCTTTCTATCATCACTGCGCATGATTGTCTGTGCTTTTCCTACTGTAGATTACTGTGCTAAAGGCTATGGATGATGAAATGATCATTTCACAGAAGAACTCCAAATAATTTGGTCCAACAATTATGGATGGCTGTGGTGAACTCGGGTAAGACTTGCATCATTAGCTTGTTTGGATCTTGGATGAGAATGTTGTTGTTAAATGTCGGAATAAAGACACAGTCATAAGGGTGTGGGTGTCATGAACCGATGACTGCATTGTTGGTGCTTTGTTAGTGTCCCCTTGATGAGCAGAGGAGATTCTAGTGAAACTAATCCTAATAGTGATATAGTTTTAGGCTTCTAGAGTGCTACTGTAGATGCTAATTAGCACACCTGTTGGTCAAAACATGTTTTACAGCATGTCTACGGAATGTGCTGATAGGGGTTTCAGTGAGCTTTGGTTTCATGCTTGTAACCTGTTCTGTTGGCTTTTGTAGACTGGGTCTTATTGGAAGAAGATAACAGTTGAATTACAGCCAGTTATTTTTGTTTGTGCACCACTGTTGGGAACTAATGACTGTGCATCTGTAGTAGAATGAGAACATCTTTCTACTGTGACCTGGAATAATGTGCGATTAAACCTAAACCGAGTCTATCGTTTAAATCTCTTCTGGAGAATAAAACATCGGAAGGTTCAATTTCAGTTAGTAGGTCATCTGATATACATACTCATTTCAGTTGCTACTAAGTGAATGCACCATCGCCGTGCAATGCTGCATGTAGTTTTTCACTTCGCTCACCATAAATTAAATGCTACTATCCCTATGACCTATTGCTACGCATAAAAGATGCACTGGGGTCGTATATTGAGAGACGAAAATTAGTCTGTATGTTGACCCCTGAATAAGGTGAAGGAGTAAAAGCCCTGTTCCGTAATTCAAAGTAGCTTAAGGTGGGAACGGCTTTCCTTGGATGCGAGGTTTGGGTTAAGTGTGAAGAATGTGAAGGCAAATCCTTTTTACAAAGCGGTACACAGAACTAGGAAATAGATCAGAACCGTCCTATAAAATGTTCTAGCTTCAGATGAGGTTAGACTGGCTGGGCTGTTCCAAGTCCAAGATTGGTAATTTGAGGTATTGGGTGTACAGTAATTACCTCACCTGGGAGACTTCTACAAAAAGATGCTGCATTGTTTTAGTAATTTATACAGGTCTATTTCCGGCCATCCCAAGTTACATTCCATTGCAAAAGTTGGCGAGTCCCTGCATGGCTTTAAGCAAAAATGTCTCGTCTTGAAATCCTGCAAGGGACAATGCTCTGCTGTGCAAAGGCTAGAACCACTTTTAATATCAAAACTGAGCCGGCGTTTAAGTGCATTGTCTTCCTTTGAGTAACTACTCCCTAACACTATTAGTAGCTATCTAGAGCTATGAGAGTCTCAACACGCTTAGTGTTACAACACTTAGCCTATACAAGTATAGTACAAAGCATATAACCTGCAAGCTGGTCCAGCAGTTGGCCTAAAACAGTGGTAGAAAGTACATCTGAGGATTGAAGGGCGATCCTCTCAACTTTTTACTGTGACCAGGTGTGAAATAGCGTCGGACATCAAATACGAAGAAAGAAATTTCGTAGTGTGGCATGCATGTTTTGAGTTTAAATTTGTGGTTTCATGCTCTAGTACTCTGTCAGGACCCGGTGCTTTGTTCTCTCATCGGCTCTGTACATTCTATGTTGCCACCAGACACACCAAAAGCATACAACTCCCATAGCCAGTATAAGTAAACACTGAAACTTGAATAGCTTGGTGATCTCTCGTTCAACAAAACTACAAGAAAAGGTACGAGCACAACTTTTTTAATGGTGCCTGGAAGCATCGACTTCGGGAGATGTCTAACTATTTAGTAACTACCACGACTCCACGAGGTCATAAAATACAGGTACATGATTATTGTGGTCATTTCTGATTCCGTGAAATTATATAATTCCAATTGGAGTGATACAGACAAAAAGCAGTGAGAATTTTTCTGTTCTCACATCCGCTATAGTTCCACAACTTGGTATACATACCCGAGTTTGAGACTAAGATTGCTTTCCCTGTCTAGGTCTTCTCGTTCTATTGCTCCAGTGATGACAAGCAGTTTGTGTTCAATCTCATCCAACTGTTTTCTTGTTTGGTGGTCGAGATTATACAGCTCATCTAGGTCCTGCATGTAAAGCACTGATCAATTTTCTACCTGGCACTACATGTAAACTTGATCAAACTCTTAAATGAACAGAGTGGATGTTAGTCTGGTTGATATAATTTCCTTCGCTGTGGAATTTTAGAGCATACAAATCTGTTTGGATCAATTACTGACGCCGTCAGAAGCGAGGCAGTTTCAATTTACTGGTCTCTCATTTTTTTATCTAGTCTACTACTGCCCGCATATAAACTTAGTATATGTGCAAGACAATGTGCAGTATGCTGTAAGCCTCCCATGGATAAATGAAAAATGGGTAAACAGCTTTCGGGTCGCTACCGACATTCCATAAAGTTTAGAAAACAATATCTTGTTTGGAAACGTCTAGACCTAAATGCTAGTATTGAGTTTGGTTTAACTTACAACTTTGAGACGGTTTTTAGACTTGGCAAGGACATCAACTTGTGTCTCTAAACTGGTGTTAGATGATTTGGCTTTTTGAGCAGCAAGCTGATCTAAAATGCCATTACTGTAGATGCATATTAATAACTTTAAAAACTTGTACTGCACGGGAAAATAGACAAGCCTTCAGATATTTGGAGAGCGCATGAGATGACATAAAGCAAAGCAGAGCAGCACAGCGCTACCCCTAAGATTTCTGAAATTTAAATGCGAGTGAAATCCCAAGCTTTCTCGAGAGAAGCAGTGGCTTAGGGGGGCACTTTCGGCTTAATTTAAACCAGCTGACACGGGATTGATTCCAAGTTTATGCGTCACTGCGCTTTCTCCCTAAATGGACTCAGATCCCAATCAGGTCCACCCGTAAAGGGGCAAACCATGAACCATCCTGAAAACAATGAGTTATTGGTGTAACGATACCATCTATGTGAAACAAGGCGATCTTGTCTTTTCTTAACCCAAAGCTTCACTCAAAAAGGCATAATACACTTTGTAGACAAAACACACGCATCTATATGGATAAAGATAGCAAAATATTGATAATTGTAAAGAGTACATACCTTGCAAGTCCTACATCAGACAAGTATATATGCATTTAGTAGTCATTACTCATCAATGTAACACCTTCATTACACGTCACCAGCTATTCGTGAGTATATGATAATGATGTCTCTTCTCCTTTTGTATCCGGAGTAATGCAGAAAGTCACCTATATACTGAGTCTGTGATTCAACATTTCCCAGGGTGCATCATTAGGAGACTCACTGCTTGCAGCCGAGTGCTCCATGGATTGGCCTCATTATTTTGGTGTAATCATTTAAAATTGATCAATACGGAGGACAAAGAAGCGCCTAAACTGTGATGTAAACTCTGCTAGGTGATCATCCTGGTTTACGCACCACGAAAGTCTCCAGGGCCATTAAGGTCATTGCTTTCAGCTTTTTGAGCCTTTAGAGTCTTTTCATTTTCAGTCATTGCCACATGCGCATATATTTTGATAGCAATTCACAGCTAGTGCAACGTTTACAGGTTTTATTCTATTTAAAAAAATATTGATTACGCATTTGAATTGTCTTGAATCTCTAATTAATAAAATCCTTCAGAGATCATCAGTGACATACAGAGAGAAGGCCGAGTGCCCTTGCGCGGTGACAATCCTTAATTGGCAAAGCTTTCCGACAAAATGAAGCTATGGGCGCATTCAGATACCTGGCAGCTAGGCTATTCTAATACTTTTTAATGATTCCAGCTGCTAGCAGGGTATCCATACACACCCTATCTTGATTTTGTATGTTGTATACCACGTGGCATGGCCTAATTGGTAGAGCGTCCGCCTGATATGCGGGAGGCCGGGGTTCAATCCCAGGCCGCGACCACCACTTTCGGTGGTACCAGCTGCTTCACTGCCACGCGCTCGGCATTACATGCGGTACCACCAGTGGACTGACCCCCTGCTGTGGTACTTACTGCGTATGCAGCTGGTTAACCGAAGGTCATAGAAACGGGGGATCGGCACTGCTCTGATGCGCCACTTGGCACGGGAGAAAATTTACATACCTTAGAAACCCTTTCAAATCTTGATTTTGAGACGAGCTTGCTCTCAAACGCATTAATCTGTTTTACGACTTCGGATATCTTTTTTTTCTGTTGGGTGACTTGATCATTTATTCTATTACAAAATAAGATATAAAAAATGTCTTTAGGTCATGTTTGGCCTTTATCAGATCTCTTTATAGGATAACTAATCCTAGCTCAAGAGACAAGTCTCATCATTATATGAGAAGAACTGTTGATACTAAACTGCTTGTGGTGCTCCATGATAAGTCGGTACTGGTGGCAAAGCAAGTATCTATCTGAGAACTCGACTCTCCTATAAAAACGCCTTATGTTTCAATAATTTTTTCCCTGTAAACTATTTTATCTTGATCACCAAGAGACGTCATCTGAGAGAATAATCCTCATTATATGTTATATTCCGAACTCACCAGTTATACCGGAGCTATCCCAAACTCACTTGTCTATTCTGGAAGGGATTCTTTTCTGTTCTTCAGTTACTTTTTTCAATTTGTCTGTTAGTAACGCTATATCGTTCTGTGATTCTATGACTCCTTCCGCCCTTCCAACTGTGCCTATACTCATATCTTCAGTGTGTGAGCGTCGAATGCACATGCAGCTATAAGCCGGCTTAACGAGCAGCGAGCTGTTATATCATGGCTTCTCCATATAGATTGTCATCGATATTTGTTGACTCGAGTCGTGCACAGCAGAGGGCAGTCGCCGCAGGGTGGATCATGGAGTGATATACTGATGTGGTACATATCAGCTTGTATTCTTACCACGTTTGATGTGTTTGTTTTACCATAATCAGCAATTGTGAATGTTGGTAAGCTCCGCTAGATGCTGATGTATTACAGACTTGCTTCATTACTATTATTCTACACTTATATATAACTTTAGTTTATGGTCCATTACATGTGTACATAATACACTATTAGGTCTGTATAACAAATATGCTTGTTGATACCATTGATATGTAGAAGTGGAAAAGGCAGTGTGTATTCCACAGCTTAATATTTATTGGAGATAGGGCAGAAAATTGACACAAATGGTACATTGATTGGAAAGTACAGAGCAATGCAACTAGTCTATTAGAAGTTCACTGAACATGCTCATGGTTTATCATAGCCACAACATGAGGTGAAGCGCCTTGGTCTACTCAGCCACTTCGTTCACTTCACCGCCAGCTAGCATGTGGGATGTTCCATACAATAAAGTAAGGTTGGCACCACAGTGGTGGTAGCAGAGAGTGAGATGGTCGGCTGATTTACAGAGGACTCAAGATGTTCTCACACCAGGAGGTGACACAGCAGGGTTCTCACCAGGAGGTGGCACAGCAGTGATTTCCCCAGGAGGTGGCACAGCAGTGTTCTCACCAGGAGGTGGCACAGTAATGTTCTCACCAGGAGGTGGCACAGCAGTGTTCTCCCCAGGAGGTGGCACAGCAATGTTCTCACCAGGAGGTGGCACAGCAGTGTTCTCACCAGGAGGTGGCACAGCAGTGTTCTCACCAGTAGGTGACCCAGCAGTGTTCTCACCAGGAGGTGGCACAGCAGTGTTCTCACCAGTAGGTGACCCAGCAGTGTTCTCACCCTGGGGTGGCACAGCAGTGTTCTCATTACGAGGTGATACAGCAGTGTTCCCACCAGTTGGCATAGCAGTATTTCCACCAGTTCGCATATCAGTGTTCTCGCCAAGAGGTGGCACGGCAATGTTCTCGCATTTGGCATAGCAATGTCCTCGCCAGGAGTTGGTCCAGCAGTGTTCCCACCAGGAGTTGGCACAGCAGCGTTTTCACCAGGGGGTGGGGTAGGAGGCTGGATAATAGCAGACACAACGGGCGCCGGAGGGGTGGTGTTGTGCATGGTAGCGGGAGCTGGGAGCCGCGAAGGTCGAGAGGTTGTCGGGGGGCGGGGTGGTAAAGGTGGTGCTAATGAGTAGACAGGCTCACTAGGCAGTTTGGGAAGGGGTCGACGAATGTAGTAAGAATATTCATCAGAATATGGGTCTTCTTTAGGACCCTTGGGCGGCTTTGCAATTTGCCTGTAGGTATGCTCATCACGGAACATTGGGTTGCTAGAATTGGTTTGCATTGGATAGGGTAGGATTTGAGTTAGAATTGTTGCACTGGGCCCTCGCAATTTTGGCATGTCATCTTCTTCTCTCACCTCCTCGTACTCATTGTTAAACTTTCTATGCGCTGACGGGCGGTATGGAAGGTAAGGTTGGCCCAAATACTGCTGTGGTGAGGGATGAGTTGGAGGCATGTCGTTATAAGCGGGCCACATATTCGGAGGTGGTTGAAGCCAGCCGGCATATGGAACAGGAGACATTTGTGGAAGGTATTGTGGTGGTTGTGGCGGTGGTGGAGGGGCTGGTTTAGGTTGCTGTACCGTGGCCAAGGCAGTGACGATTCCTGCGAGGGCTTCTACTTGTTTTGTCAGGCCTGTAAAATTAAATCAGGTCATTGCTTCATCAATCAGCTTTGTGATGCCGGATTAGTCTCATTTCAATTTTCCGCTCAAAGTTCCGAACCTTGAAGGACTGCCATGACAAGATTTAGGAATCATACGATGAGCGCGTAATAGCCAAGGTATAATCACCCAAGACCACCAGAACTAAATGCAGAGTAGGTACCAGTCAGAAGTTATACAAAAACAGTATACTCGGTATACCAACCGACTCATTCTCTATGCCTTATTTGGAAATGTTTGATAACATCAGTAAGAGTAGCTAAAGAGGAGTTGCCCTTTGGCATAGTGAGCTTTCGCTATGCCAACCTGGCCCAGACCTGTAGCATTCCTGGAAGCTGCACAATCATCTCCCAAGACAGGCTCATTTAATAGTGTTTGATAGCATCATTAAGAATCTAAAGCGAGGCATTCTATATCTATATGGTAAGACGTGAGTTCACCCCAAACAGCTGTTTTAAATGGGTGAGCACGGACCTGTGACTCCTGAAACTCCTGATCCCAAGCTTTGGGTAGATAATGGATTACACATGACTGATAACTGACCTGAATTACTTTTACTTTGTGGTGGTGCCATTGGTGAGGCAGTCTCTTTAGGGGTTGAACTTCCCCTGTATAATAAACAATGTATATAGGGGGGGGGCTACTCTTTCAGTCTTGTAGTGCAATGCTGTACACTGAGTCAGTGGGAGAGAGTGAAGTTAGCTTCGTATGGGCATAGCCACCTTGCTCCTGTATGAAGGTTGCTTAGGCTTGTAGCTTTACTACCAGCTGTACCAGTGTTGTCCCCCCTCCCGGGATGAACAGATGCTACATTGTATACTTAAAGAACACCAAGAGGCCATCTACCCAGTGGCAACAAATAAAACCTGAGATCAAAGTGTTGGTCAGCAGCCTGGTTGGCTTATAATACCATCGACCCTTATGAAAGATAAAATTATGCCCCAGCTTACATTGCACTGATCTCATTAATCTGTTCTTTCAGCGCTTTAACCTTTTCCTCTTCCCTCATCACAGATTCTGCCCTCTCCTCATCTTTTCTCTGCTGTTCGGCTTCCTTCGCTTGTCGCAATTCCAATTTCCTTTTTATGTCATCCTCTCTGTCTATATATGTTTTCTACAAGAATTTATTGAGATGTTCTGTTACAAGAAGCTGAGTCCATTTGTCAGGTTGCGTGTCGTGGCAATCACTTGTAAACTAAGCTGGGCAGCTGCAGTTGAACCGAAAAGGCATCATAAACACAGCTGCTCCACTGCACAGACTTGGTCTGCTAGCAATCAAATGTGTACGAGTGGAGTGTAAACCTACCACTGCGGCAGCTATACGCTTTTTGATAGCTTCAATGTTTTCCTTCTCTTTTTGTGCAGACACCTCACTGGATGGTTCAGTGACGGTACAACAGCCAATCAGCATACACGATAACAAAACAAGACCGACTACTATAGATATGACATATGGGCGATTTTCCTACAGAAACAAAAGGAATATGCGGTGATGTAACAAGCAGGAACAGTGTATTCGAATACCTAGCTGGTAGGATATATATGTTTTCACCAATATTTTTGCTGTTGATTCAGTGATAAGGGCACTCTTCACCAGTGCTGAAGGTCCCGTGCTCAAGACTGCTTGCCGGAGGACATTTCAGACTTTCTCTGTTTAGGCAAAGTAGGTAAAATAGGTGTCTTACTCTCTTCAAATAAGTTGGGGAAGGTGAATATGGGGAGGAAGATGGGTAGTGCCCAACCTCGGTTACACCGCTGCATGTTCAACCTGGCTCTCTATAACAGCCACTGCCCCACACGGCTATTGGGTTAGGGAACAATCTTTACTTAGATGTTGTTAGGCCCTCCATAATATAGCCACATCTATCGCTCTGCAAAACCTAGCATTAGAATACTAACAGTTAGGCTGATTAGAATAGAGTTGAAACAGAAACATTTCTAAACCAGTTTTTCAGGTTACTTTAGGTATATCAAAGTTTTATATAACTCAAATGATTAGGCTTAAAAGGTTGATCAACCCAGAGGTGCTCATTACAACTGCAGCTACAGGGACCTGACAGCATAAAAACAATCTAACATTTACTATTGTAAATACTACACCCCTCTTTACTCATTATATTCTTTAAGCTTGTGGGGCAATGCATGTACATTAAGTTCACAAAAAACGGTCATTGGCAAATCGAGAGCTTTCTATCACACTTTTTTTCAAACCAGGAAAAAAACGCCTTTCAAAATACCAGTCGGCTACCAAGAATGAGGAGTGGGATAGCAGGACGGTTCAGTAAAGCTTGGCTTAAGGTAGGTATATTCTTGGGTAGTGGTACCGATCTTAGTGCGACCTTTACACAATTCCCTGCTCTTTCAATTTCTGAACAAGTGTCAGGTCTATATAGGAGTTTTGCTGAATTGGATGATGCTATATTGGAGAAGGTAGTCTGGTAGCACCCATACCTCATTAAGAACTGTATCTTTAATAGTTCGAAAGGTTGCGTGGGAGAAGAGGAAGTTGCTAATCTTTAGAAGTGGCACCTCATTATCATAATCTCGGCATTTATGGAAGACATCGCAGTAGCTGGCTACCTTTGATTTACATGACGTTCCTGTCAAAAGATTATCCTAACTAATGGATATAGTGTGGTTTATGAAAGGCAAACCTGTTCTACTTGGAATATCTGGTACCTGATATCTGGTGCACTATAAAGCAGTGTATAATAAACAACAGAATAGTTGCAGTTTAATGGAATGAGTCATAATTGCTTCATTTAGTCTGGACATACGTCCCTATCCTTAAAGTACGTAAGCAGCAAAAACTATGCATTATGCAGTGCCGGGCAAACACGTTGGCCAAGCACCCCACCTGTGTTTATTGTGAAGACTATAAATTGACCACTGGCAGCATTGAGAATTCATAAGACAAGAGTTCACATTGGTTTACTGAGTCAAGAACTAGGGGCCTCTGATTCGATATCCGGTTCAGGTGCCACTTTGTCATTCACACGCGCCAGATTTTGGTCACAATCGAGTCCAGCCAAAAAGATTAAATGCTTAATCAATGACACAGTATGCAAATTTCCGTATACTCTCGACACCCTATTTGAAGATAAACAAAAGAGAATGACCTTCACAGACCTGTGGGGAGTGGTATTCCTTTAGAATACCTTGTGCTCTTCTGTTTCATTTGATCGACCCAATCTTTGAAGGCTTTGGGTAATTCACCAGGTTGCTAAAGTAGGAAAATTCACTACAATTAATTACACATGTATATAAGCTGAACACCGAAGATGGTTGTGCAGTGAGTGGATCAACGACATACATAGCAGAGTTAGCTGAGTGGATCGAATGATTTATATACATTATCTCCATTTGTTCTACAATGATCCTAATTTATAATATTCCAAATTCGCACGCTCCAAGTTGAAGTTGTTCACTCTTTAACATAAAAAAGAGAAGTCTCGATATAACTGTAGTGATTTCTGCGTAGTTTACGTCTTTTTGTGGTGTTTTTCAGCAGCGAATCAGTTTGTATGAACCATAGAAAACCTAGACTGCTAACAAGTCACGTGACCATGTTACTTCGGGGGCATTGGCATATTGGTGTTCTGTTCTATAAGTTACAATGGAGCTGCTTTAAACCAAGAAGCAGGCACAATGCAGTCAAGATATGGCGTAGTTGAAGTATTAGCAATTACAATAAAGTGCTGTTCTCTGTAACTGTTTGTGGCACTTGTGAGATATTGGAAGATTATGGCCGTGCGGAGCAGAAACTTTATTTGCTATTGCGGATTTGAGGTAGATGGCCCTACTAACCAATGGGAATAGTACTTGGGTCAACACTTGATGGGAAATCTTCATCTATCTCACGGTCCATATAGTGCCCATTATTTGAATGAGAGACAGTCGTAGGGATTTCGAACCTTCGGCTGGCCTGATAGGCTGATTCATCAAGCGCTATTGTACAGTTCAAACGTGTAGTCTGCAGGGCAAAATGAACTGTCAGGTCCACAGTTTAGAGTTTCATAAAACATCTTACCGGGTGTATCAATTGCTTTTGCATTTATGCTGTCACTGCCGTAATGCCCGCCTCTTGCTTTCTGTTGGCCACATTGTAGTGTTTGATTGACCGGTGCATTTTGGGATTGTTCAGGGAGCAATATGGCAGCCCCAGTGGGGACAGTTGCTGAGTCCAATAGTATAATTGACACATTGACATTGAGTCACCTGGCTTGTACGCAATATAGGTTTTCCAATTTACCTATGGTATGATCTGGAGATTGCCGATTGCCTAAGCATAATTATATATTCATATCAATGGTATAAACCTAGCATCCGATGGCATCCCCAACGCCTGCAGGATGAGTATGCAGTGTCTAGTGAATACCTGTGTGCTATAACATTTGGTCGGGTCACCCGGGTCATTCGTGCAAGCAAGATAGCATCTGTTCTTCAATGGCTTTGGAAAACAAGGTATCCATTTCTTCCCATTCTCCTCAGCTTTAATAAGATCACATAATGAACCCTGACATATCTAAAAAATAACATGCACTGTCATGAACATCATCTAACCCAGTTAGGTAGCCCAAACAGGAACAGCCATCATTGGGCCCAAAAGCCTTTTCCACTGACGACGGTCGATAACTGGTGATCTTATATCACAAATTTGGTTGAAGTTTTTCATTCCACTTTGTTGCTAAGTTACAATAGAGTTTGCGATCTAATCCAAAAATCATTACGCCTAAAGTTCAAAAAAGAATTTCTTTAGTTACTTATTTTTTTGAGAAATTTAAAAACTTGTTGCTATACTTGTAAACCAAGCCCTGGGTGAAAATATTAATTAATAACAATATCCACGATATCAATAAAAAATAAATAAAAT
>Ga0224501_10001269_pt1 | contig 19592 bp, 22 predicted proteins | sample SF_Oct11_sed_USG_4_FD_169105 | JGI IMG/M metagenome (GOLD analysis project Ga0224501, IMG submission 169105) | Sediment microbial communities from San Francisco Bay, California, United States - SF_Oct11_sed_USGS_8_1 | ecosystem: Environmental > Aquatic > Marine > Sediment | place: USA...
CGGTGACCCCTGATTTCAAAACTAAAATTGGTTTTTTCTTTGAAACCTTTCGAGCAGTTGTCAAAAAGCTTCTACCATCTCTAACTCCTTCAATATACATACATATGACCTTAGTCTCCGGGTCCTGCCCTAAATAGTTGAGAACCTCCACGTCGTCTACGTCACGTTTGTTGCCGAGGCCCACAACTTTACTTAAGCCGAATTGCTGAGAACTTATGATGTAGGCTAGCATATAGCCAAGGAATACTCCTGTTTGGGCGACGATAGCAACATGGCCCCTCTTGGCTCGACCGATTCCGGGAACGAAGGAAGATGTGAAGCCGTTCGCAGTGTTCAAGATACCAGTTGTGTTTGGTCCGATTATCCTTATTCCAGCCTCTTTTGCTATTTTAACCGTTTTCTCTTCCAGCGCCGTATTTCCCTCCTCAGAGAAACCTGAAGAAATGATCACAACTCCTTTCACACCTTTTTTGGCGCAACTTTTCATAATTTCAGGGACTGTTGAAGCGGGAGTAGCTATAACGGCGACGTCTAGACTTTCTGGAATTGAATCAACTTGAGAGTAGGCTTTTATTCCCAGAATTTCGGTTGCTTTTGGGTTCACGGGATATAGTTCGCCTTTAAACTCGAGGTCAACTAGGTTTCTTAGAATGTTATATCCAAGTTTACCTGGAGTTCTGGAAGCGCCGATTATTGCAACGCTTCTTGGTTCGAAAAGAAATCTAATGTTAGAACTTTCATTTACATGTTTGGACAAGGAATCACACCAGTTACATCTTTATGACCGCTTATTAACTAAACTAGATTTAATAAACATACATGTAGGTGATGAAAGTGGAAGAGTTTCCATGGTGGACGAAAGAACAGAGGCAACTCGCAAGGGAAGTCGAAGAGTTCAGCCGAGAAGTTGCACCTTTGGTTGAAGAGACAGACTGGAGGGCTAAACTAGGCATGCTCGACGGCTCCTTACCCTGGGACCCCATACCCCAAGAACTCAAGAAAAGGATGGTTGAAAAGGGATATTTCGGCGCCATGATACCGAAGGATTATGGAGGAATGGGTCTAGGCGTCACAGGCAGTTGCACAATTGCAGAAGGACTAGGCCCAGCTTATGGAAGCTTCGTCTCAACAGCCATTGGGGGAACCCACCAAATCATTCGCCACGGCACAAAGGAACAGAAGGAAAGGTGGCTACCCAAAATTGCGAGGGGAGAAATCAGCGGGGCCATAGGCCTGACCGAACCTTTCGTCGGTTCTGACGCTGCTGGAGTAGAAACCTTTGCGGTGCGGGAGGGAGACGAATACATTGTTAATGGCAAGAAAAGGTTCGTAACCAATCTTGGCCACGCCGACCTTTACATAGTCTACGTAAAGACCAGCGAAAAGCCTGAAGACAAAGCTGCGTATAGACATATGACAGCTCTCATTGTCGAAAAGGGCACACCTGGTTTCACGGTAGAAAAGGTTAACATGCTATGTACGTTAGATCCGCCTCAGCTCAACGGTTATCTGAATTTCGACGATGTGCGGGTTCCTGTAGCTAACAGAATTGGGGAAGAGAACGATGCCTTCCTTGGAGTTATGGTGGATGGGCTCAACTTTGAGAGGCTCATGATATGTGCCCTCACGCTCGGCTTCATGAGTATATCGCTAAAGTACGCTGTCTACGTCACGGAGAGGCGCATACAATTCGGTAAACGCACCATCGACTTTGAAAGCAACCAGTATAGAATCGCTGACATGATAACCAACCTAAAGTTGGCTCGACTCATGACCTACTATTCAGCATACCTCGCGGACCTAGGACAAGAACCGATAATTGAGGCAACCTTGATCAAGATTTTTGCAGCAGAGACAAACAGCAAAGCTGCAGTTGACGCCATGATATGCATGGGAGGAGACGGACTGACAAAAATGTACCCAGTTGAATCGATCATGAGAAACACGCTCATGAATGTAATAGGCGCCGGATCTAGCGACATCATGAGACGACTTCTAGTGAGGCAAGCGACGAGATATCAGGTGGGCCTAATGCTAGAGAACCTGAAGTTGCCTCGCCGCCGCTTACACCCAGAGCTAGGAGTACCCGTGTCAGACTGGACTGGCGAATTGAAACCGAAATTGACAACAAAGGATCCGGAAGGAAGGGTGCTCGAAGCCCTCGCCTTGGATTATAGGGTCAATCCGGGGCTCTACATGACCCGCGAAGATTTGGAAGAGGACACAGACCTCAAGGGAGAAGCACTAGACAAAGTGTTGGTATCGCTTGAACAGAAGGGACTCGTCAAGCTTTTCAGACTGCATGGGTTTATTAGACTTGCGAAAGCCTTGTACACGGGCTTGAAGAAGGCGAAGCCGCAGGAATTCTACAATTGGTATCCTCCGTGGGTTAAGGAAAAACTGTTTTCAGCCCCTCAAATGAAGCCGATGTTTGAAACAGAATAGGACGACGGCCGCATTAATGGGAGTTGAAATAGGACTCTAGCTTCTCCTTCAGAATTGCCTTGAGCTGGGGATCATCCCTATAGTAATTGTCTTCGACGCCTAAGACAGTTATCTTAGACGCGGCTTCTGGATATTGCCGAACAATAATTTCCCTGTGTTCTTCTTCCATAACGAAGATTTTGTCAGCCCACTGGATCAGTTCCGCATCTACGGGATTCAGTACACCAAATGAGGTTCCCGCGGATCTGACCTCAAAACCTTTACGGTCTTTGAACAGGTTTGCCGCTGTGGGGCTTCTGTGGATGTTACCTGAGCAGACAAATAGTATCCTCTTGACCATCGCCGCACCTCCTAGGACTAAAGCCTATAAAAGCTAAATTTTTCCTTTTCTCTCTATTCCCGTAATAGTCGTTATTGAGTAGAAAATAAGGGATGGAAGGGAGGTTTCAGGGGCTAGATAGGTTTGAAGTATTTGATGTCTTGGATGTTGGCTTCGCGTTTGTCTTTGAACACTGCTTGAACCCGCATACCGATCCTTAATTTTTCCGCGTCGACTTCGCTCAGGAGATGGGTGAATCCTGTGTCGGCTCCGTCAAGCTTTATGATTCCGTATACGATTGGTGGGGCTGTGGGTTGGTATGGTTCTGAGTAGTTCACAACTGTGTAGGATAAGAGTGTGCCTTTGTCGCTCAGTTCCACCCATTCATCTAGCTTACTGAGGCACCTTCCACATACGGATCTCGGCGGCATGTAAACGCGGTTGCATTTCGGACACTTTACTCCAAGTATCCTTTTGTTATCCCTCAATTCTGTGAAGAACTTGGTGTTGAAGTCACCGAGGTAGTATATGTAGTTTAGAGCCAGTTTTCCCGGAATCGAGTAAGCCCATTTGTTATGTTCTTCCCTACTCAACAATAATCCCTCCTATTCCTCGACTAAAGTGAAGTATTTGATGTCCCAGAAGTCTCCCTTGCGATCCTTTTTGTCTTTGAACACCGCTCGAACCCGCTTGCCCCTCCACTGGAGCAGTTTCGTGATTTCCGTTTCCGACAAGTAATGGTTGATAACTCCGCCGCCGTCAAGCTGGATGACTCCCCAAGCGTATGGAACCTTTCTTTCCTCTCCGGTTTGCGGGTCTGTAAATTCTTGGAACACCACGCTAAAATATAACAACGTGCCCTCGTTACCAAGCGGAACCCATTCCTTTTGAACTAAATGACAGCTTCCACAGACCATCCTTGGAGGCGCTACTATGCGTCCGCATTTTGGACATTTGATTCCCCAAATCTTTGCATTTTCCTTGATCTCTTTAAGGAACCTACCCATGTATGGGCCTGTAGGCCAGTTAACAGGCATCCTTAACGGAAACTTTACCGCAAGCGTTCCAGGCGCACGGGTTTTGATGAATCTCTCTTCTCTTTCAACCATTTTTTTCCACCTCACATGGGTTTTTCCTTCGTAAGTAAATTCAATATGCTCCAAGTAGACCCGCCGAAAGAAGAAGCCATAGCCGTATTCACTTCCTTCGGAATCTGGTGTTCTCCAGCGTCTCCACGAATCTGTAAAGCAGCCTCAGCAACCCTAAGCATGGCAGTTGCTCCTATAGGATTGGTTGACACAACTCCACCGGAAGCATTGATTGGGAAGTCGCCTTCTAACGCGGTTTTACCTTTCGCGATCATTTCAATGTTTTCGCCGGGTTTAAGAAAGAGAAATTCTGTCATCCAGTCCATGTGCCACCAGACGTTTGGATCATACATTTCAAACGTGTCAATCTGCTTAAGAGGATTTGTTATTTTGTTTCTCTCGTATAGTTTCCTTGCGCAACGCCTCATGGTTGACTCTGCTTCGGTTATCACTCCCACCACGAAATCTTCCAAGTGGGTTGTTACGTGGTCCTTGATCCAAACGGGTTTGTCAGTAATTCTTTCAGCTTTTTTCTCCGATGCTAGTATCAACGCACAAGCGCCGCTTGATTCTGGACACATGTGAAGGAGTCTGAGGGGATAGACCAATAACCTTGAGTTCATTACGTCGTCTATTGTTAGCTTCATCCGCAGATGAGCGTAGGGGTTTCTTGCAGCGTTGTCGGCCAGTTGCACTCGCAGTTTTGCTGCAACAAGTTCCAAACGTTCCAGTTGTTCCATGGTAAGGGCTTCCAACCTCTCTGCGAACGATGCGCCGCTGAGGGCTCCAGACATCATCCACCTAAACCATAGAGGATCAGCCATCCCGGTTATTCCGCCAGTGGCCTCCCCCTCCTCCATTTTCTCAAAACCAATACACAATGCTACATCGTATAGGCCAGAGGTCACGATGTTGTCTGTGGCGCAAACAAGTGTTCCACCAGTTGTTCCGCCCGTGGTGATTCTTATGCCAGATTTCATGTAGGCACCGTCACCGTCGACATGCCACATGTCTCCCTGGTAGGTTCCTTCAAAGAGCTCCATATTTCCATGCACCACGACATCAACGTCTGCTATGTCTAGTTGGGCATCCTTGAGGGCGGCTCTCACAGCCTCATTGATGAGTTCAACTTGGGTTACGTCTGGTCTTCGCCTCTTATGGTATGTTTGACCAACCCCAACGATCGCCACATTTCTATTCTTCTTAACCATACTTGCTCACCCTTTCATTTTCCTAAAATCAACACGCAATGCAACTGTCCACAAGGTCCACTCGTCCCGTGGGCCAAGCCTACTTTTGCCCCAGAAACCTGTCTGGCACCAGCATCACCACGCAATTGAAGAGCTATTTCCACAACTCTAGCTAAGCCAGCTGTGATGTAGGGGCAACCTACTAATACTCCGCCCGAAGGATTCACTGGAATTTCGCCTCCCATCTCAGTTATTCCCTCATCGAGAAGTTTGCCTCCTTCACCCCTGCCGCAGAAACCGAGGCCCTCGGTCCATAGAGGCTCTTGATACGAATACCGCGTTGATATTTCAGCCACATCAATTTCTTTTGACGGATTTTTTATTCCTGCCATCTCATACGCTCTTTTTGCGGCTGAAACCAAGGAATCGCAGTTGGCTAAGTCCCTGTCTCCAAGATAAAATGCATCGTAACAGTCGCTGGCGCCTTTTATCCAAACTAGGTTATCTGTGATTTTTTTAGCCTTCTCCTCTTCAGCTATGATCAAGGCGCAGGCGCCGTCCGTAACTGGATGAATATCTAGCTCGCTAATGGGAGATGCCAACATTTTGGAGTCCAGAACATCTTCAACGGTTACGTTCCTAGCCTTTGTGACGTAAGGATTGTTTTTTCCGTTCTTGTGACTCTTCACCACCGCCTTAGCGCACTGTTCACGAGTAATCCCATACGTTTGCATATATCGCTTGGCTTGTAAAGCAGCTGCAACAAGGTGATCCAGACCAAGGGAACGCTGAAAGTAGGGGTCGAACCCAGCGTTGGTTATAATGTTTCTTGAGATAGGCTGAGACTCTTTACAGTGAGCCGTCACCAGAACGATATCTGAGTGGCCTGAAAGAATTTCCATATAGGCATAGAAGGCGGCTTGAGCTCCATCCTGGGCTACCTTTTCCTCTGTCCTATAGTGGGCGCCAACAACATCTCCGATGGGAGTGTCTGAAATAGTTCTGGCATCCCAGAAATCGTCAGATGCGGTTACGGCAGAATCTATTCCTTTGCCTTCTTGGAAAGTCAGTCCAGTTTCATCTAAGACTTTCTCCACACACTGATAGACCAGTTCGCTTTGCCGGTAATAGTTTTCCTCATATTTAGTCTGAGCCACCGCTACAATGGCAACTTTTTTCGTCATTTTTTCACCAAGCTATAATAAACTCCATTTCAGCTTAAAATTTTGGGGAAACCTTTTCTACTCAAACAAGGTGCTTCCAAACCCGTGGAAACTTTATGTCTGTTTTAGCAAGGAGGCTAAGTAGTCGATTGATATGTTTGCTCCGCTGACAATTACTGCAACTTTCTCTTCGGGCTTTGGATGGTATTTAGATAGGAGAGCTGCCAAGGACGCTGCTCCGGAAGGTTCAGCCAGTATGTGAGCCTCGTGTAGAAGCGCCAGCACAGCTTCACCTATTTCCTGTTCAGTTACCAGCAGGATGTCATTTACGTATTTTTTAATTATTCTAAAGGTTAGGTCAAGCGGTTTCCTAGCAGCCAAACCATCCGCAACCGTGTTAACGGAATCTACTTCCACGATTTTTCCAGCTTTCCAGGATCGGTAGACGGCTGGAGCTCCTTCAGGTTGAACTCCAACCATTCTTATATTTGGATTCAAGGTTTTTGCAGCAACAGATATTCCAGATATGAGGCCGCCACCACCTATAGGCACAATGATTGTGTTTAAGTCTGGGACATCTTCGAGCAATTCTAAACCAACGGTTCCTTGTCCGGCGATTACGAGAGAGTCGTTAAAGGGATGCACAAAGATTATTCCGGTTTTCTTTTGTATTTCAAGAGCCTTAGAGTAGGCTTCATCGTAGTCCTTTCCGTATTTTACAACTTCCGCTCCATAAGCTTCTATGGCTTCAACCTTTTCCTTCACTGCGTTTTCGGGCACAACAACGACTGCTTTGGCTCCATAAATCTTGGCTGCATAGGCGACGGCTACTCCATGGTTTCCAGAGGAGGATGTAACCAAACCTTTCTTTAGTTCTGACGGGGGGAGGCTACATATTTTGTTAACCGCCCCCCTTATTTTGAAGACCCCTACTGGCTGAAAACATTCAAGCTTTAAGTATACTTCTGCGCCTGTTCTCTGGCTGAAAACCACTGAATGGTAAGTTGGGGTTCGAGCAACGAAGCTTCCTATTTTCCTACTGGCTGCGAGTATGTTTTGGAAACTTACAATCTCTTCTTTCATGGGCTATACCTTCAGTTTACCCGTGGGAAATTTTCACATGAAGTAAAGATGTTTTTTAGGCTTTTCTCATCTCTTCTATAGTTTCAGCGATCCCCTTGCTTGTCGGTATTTTTGCTCGCTCAAATTTTTCTTGAGGTTTTGTTAAAGGACGTGGGGCGTCGATGCTGAGCTTTGTTGTTAATCCGGTTTCTTGGTTGGTACAAGGGTCTAGCGTTGATCCCCTTGCGTTGGGGATGATCATCAAATCTTCGTTTCATGACCCTTCACCTTATCGAAAAAGAGGACTGGATCGCCGTCAAATGCCTTCATAATCGATGAAGCTTCGAATCGAGGTGACACTTCTTCTCTTACATGAACGATTTCTCCGTTTTTTCCCATCTCCTCAAGAAAACTTCGAAGACTCATCTCTCACCCTCCTCTATTCTAATGGTTTTTTCCACGAGTTTCAGAAAGATGGGCCCCACTTCCCTTTCACCAAAGGTTTTAGTGAAAACCGACACCAAGGCGATCTTTTTCATTTTTTCGGCGAGGCGTTCGGCTAGAACACGGGCAATCATCATGTTACGGTCGCCGAGCAGAATTGAAGATAAAGGTGGACCAACCATTTTTCGAGTTTGCGGTATAGCCACAGCTAGGGTGCCCAGCTGATCTTCTCCTTCACTCAAAAGAATCAAACTCGCGTTTTTTGTTTCAAGATAAATAGATAGGAAAGGTGTATCTCTTTCAATCATTTTTTCTTGGACAATTTTTGCTCGTGACATGGGTGACCCTCCCATGTTTATTTATAGCGTCGTTCACCCACTATTTAGTGTTTTCAAGAAATTTGGAGGAGGAAATCAACTCAGTGACGGAAGACAGAGCAAAAGAAATTCTCCATATACTTCAAGACAACTTCTCTATTCCACCGTGGGCACGTTCAAACAGAGAACCATTTAAAACATTAATCACAACAGTGCTTTCTCAAGTCACAGCTGACAAAAACACGGCTAGGGCCTTCGCAAACCTATCCCAAAAGTTTTCCATAACCCCAGAAGCCTTGGCCAAGGCAAGCGTTGAGGAGATTGAAGATGCCGTAAGGGTTGGGGGCCTGTATAGGAATAAGTCAAAAGTTATCAAGGCTATTTCTCGCGTGATCTTGGAACAGTTCAACGGCTCCTTAGATTTTATCTACTCGCTTCCCCTCGAAGAGGCGCGAAAAATTCTTCTAAACATCCCGGGAGTTGGACCTAAAACCGCTGATGTTGTTCTCCTCTTTTGCGCTGGAAAACCAACGGTTCCCGTAGATACCCATGTGAATCGTGTTTCGAAAATGCTGGGGTTGGCTCCACCAAAGGCTGATTACGAAGGAGTTCGGCGGGCACTTGAAACTCTTTATTCACCCGAAGATTATCTTCCTGTTCATTTGTTGCTTATTTCGCTTGGCAGAAAAAATTGCAAGGCGAGGAAACCATTGTGCAAGCTTTGTTCAGTCAACACTTTGTGCCCATCCAAAAGAGTAGAGGATTAAGTAGCGCGTCGAAACATTCTACATAAGGTAGTTCGAATAAATTGTGCTTAGGCCGATTTCCCTGCCATTTTCGTCCAGTTTTATTTGACCGAAACGAATAGTTGAAACGTTCTCGTTTATCGGAGTGTAAACCTTCATAACCCTCCTTCTATAGTCAACTCCACACAAAATGCCGATCCCCAGAAATTTACCTCGCTCATCTTGAAGCCCGACAAGCAAGCCTTCTTCTTCGCCCTCCCTTATCACCTTCGCCCTTTTTCCGAAGCTCTCTTCAATCTCTTTCATTTGTTCCTCAGTGACCGACTGATTTTTCCTTAGAACAACGAAAATTGTGGCGAGCGTTTCTTCGGAGTAAATAGGTCTTTTTCCCAACAAATTCCTTATCTTTTCCATACGTTCTGGAGCCAGGGGACCGCCAGCGCCTAGCAGAGAGTCTTCAACTTTAACCCAGTTTAGTGCAAATGACTGCACCTTGGCTTGTTTCAAATACTTTTTGTAACTTAACTCGCGTAAAATCTTCCTTTTCTCCCGATTTCTTCGCTGTACCAACTGCGGTGAGTCTATTGAAAGAACCTTAGCCTCCTTCAACGCTGTCAGTATGGGCGTCAACTCGTCCTCTTGCCGTATTCCTACAATCACGCTGGGAGAAACGGTTTTCGTTAACTGAATCTTATATTTGACGGCTTCTTCGCCGTCAACCCATCCGTCGGTGTTTACAATAAGAAAATCCACATCTGCCTCCATTGCCCTATTTTTCAGCTCAGTTAATCCCTTCATAATCTTGTTTACCGCTCCGCTTGGACTCGTCAAACCCACAAAATACGCGTTCTCTGCCTTAATTTCAAAGAGATCCTTCACAGGCTCGGAAACGAAATTGAATCCCACCGTTGAAGGCGGTCCTACATCAGACTGCCCCAAATCAGCATCTATAATGCCAGTCTTCCATTTCTTTCTCAGCGCCTCATTTGCAAGAAAAGTACAAAAGCTGGTTTTACCCGAGTCCACTCCACCCATGACCATAACAGTTACTGGCTTTTTCAAGGATAACACCTCCTTCGCAGCATTTTCCCACGAAGGAGGAACGGTGCCTCCGTCAATTTCTTCAAAAGAAGCTCCTTCACCTAGCATCAGGTCAAATGTAGCCTTTTTCCTCACTCCAAAAGGTACGCGTTTTCCATCTCTTATTATGATTTTTTCTCCAACCATGAACGGTGCGCCTAAAACACTGATCCGTCCTGAAAGAAGACTTACTGACGCAGGACCGTCAACCAGCAACGTTTTCCCTGTTTTGACGATGTGATTCATTGCGTTTTTCTCCGAGGAAAGATCTGCCCCTTTCTTCCCGCGATTTCTATGGCGGACAGCGCGTCTCTTAGTCCTCTCCGATGGGCGGTTTCATTCATGAAACGACTGGTTCCAGCTTCACTCACTACTTCTATAACGATCTCCTGTGGTAAAGCTTCATCCAATGAATGTAGTAGTCCTTTAGTATGAGTAGGAGCACCATCTCCTACCTTCACTATACTAACGGTAGCTGGAACTCTCTTTAAATCATCTAGAATGACATTTACCGTTTCCTTCAAACTTGAACAATCAAGGGTTTCCAGAACGTTGTCGTCACCCAAAACTGCTACTCCGTAGGTTTCACCTGGGTCCACTCCGACAACAACTTCTTCGTAGCTCCGCTTTCCGTGAACGCCAAGAAGCGCCTCGTCAATAACCGATGCGGGGTTTGATTCGTACTCAAAAATGAGAATGTTAGGATGCGTTACTAAATGACGTTCTTCCTTGGTGGTTATAACCACTTTAATGTTTAAAGGAATGGGGTCCCAAGGCTTCAGACTCAAGAAGGGCAGATCTTTTCTTTTAAGTTCTTTTACCAGTTTATAATAGGCTCTTCCGGATACCGTTGCGAGCGCGATTTTTGCTTTCATAAGGGTGCCCTTTTACACTTTATGGAAGAGAAACAATTGGTTAAAGATAAGAAGGTGATTGTATGCATAACTGTGACCCTACATGCTTCCCTCTGTTCTTTCTCGGCTTCTTAAATATGTTGTGAATTAACGGTTCCAGAAACAAACAGTAGAGACAATGCTTATAATTTTTGGGTTTATATTCGCTTCTTGTGTGGAGAGTCTTGCAGCGTCTAGTTCCGACGGGTTGTGGTTCGCTTGACAAATTGCTAGGAGGAGGGTTTCCTGCTGATGGAGTCTCCCTTGTTTATGGAGAGGCGGAAACGGCTAAAACCTCCCTTGCTGTCCAATGTGCTGTTAATTGCGCAAGAATGGGTTATAAGTCCCTTTTTATAGACTCAGATGGAACTTTTTCTTCAAAGCGGCTTTCACAGATAGCATACTATGATTATGAGAAAATTTCTCCTTTGATAATCTTGATGAGACCAACAACCTTTCAAGAGCAAATCAGAGTAATAGATAATCTTGACGAATACGTAACCAGAAAATTCGGGCTGATGGTTGTCGACACCATTACGTCACTATATCGTGTTGAACTTGAAGGCCCAAAGGAAACGTTTGCCTTGAATCGAGAATTGAATAGGCAGGTCGCGTTGTTGACTCAAATCGTCAAAACTCACAAGGTGGCAGCCCTCATCATCAGCCAAGTGAGAAGCGTTTTTCATGGAAAACAGGTCAGTATAGAACCAGTTGCTACGCGGGTTCTGAAGTTCTGGTCAGACGTTGTGCTCAATTTAGAGCTAACAGGCCAGACACGTGTTATAAAAGTCCTTCTTGAAAAACATCCGGAACGCAGGCGTTCTGCGAGTTGCTACGTCAAGATAGAAAGAACAGGTATTCACGATTACAGAAGCTAGGTTTTATTTTCTTCAAGTCATGAATGAATGGTGAAAGAACATGCTGGTAACAATAATTGACGTCGGCTACGCGCTATGGTTTATATTTCCGGCCTATTGCGCTAATGCTGCTCCTGTTATTTTCGGTGGAGGGCCTCCCGTCGATTTCGGCAAGATTTTTTTAGACGGAAAACCGATACTTGGATCACATAAAACCCTTCGAGGTTTTTTCTCCGGTCTTCTTGTGGGAACGTTAGTTGGTTTCCTTCAAACCCTTCTCTTTCAACATGTTCTTTTTCAATATGATACTCAGTTTCGATATGATGTATTGCTCGGATTTATGATTTCGCTAGGGGCGTTAGTAGGCGATTTAGTTGAATCCTTCATCAAGCGACGACTAGAACTTCCCCCCGGGACCTCACTTCCCATAGGGGACCAGCTTGATTTTGTTGCCGGAGCATTCCTCTTTTCGCTTACAGTTTCACCGCCTTCCTTGCTCACGATGTTGATAATTCTTGTCATAACGCCTCCCATACATTTCTTAACAAACCTGTTAGCGCGTCTTTTGGGCATAAAAAGGAAAAGCAGAGGCAAGTGACGAAACGATTGGTTAACACATGCTTCAATTTCTATGGAAGGCTAGACCCACCTAGCTAACAGAGAACGTTCGATGAAAATATATGCGATGACGACCAGAACACAGCCCACTAAAAGCATCATATACGCTTGACGTGCCCTATAAGCATACTTTGTGCTTTGATACGTTAAAAGGAAACCCACAACTCCGATGGCATAGATAACCATAACAATTATGCTTTCTACAAGAAATTGTTCATTTAGAGCATAAGGATAATAGGTGACGATTCTTCCACCTGCCGCAACAATTACCAAGAGCGGCTTTTCTAAGAGATCGTAGACTCCACCTCCAAGCAGGAAAAGAGACGCAGCGACCACTAGAACGGCAGTAACAAATATGGAAGGTTTAGCGGTCACCATTTTCCAGTAGGCTTTTTGCATAGAAAACGCAAGAGATGAAATTCTTCTTCTGAACCCCCCTGCCATGGTTTACCTATCTCCGTCTTTCATTAATTTCTCTACTACTTCTTTCGCCCAAGAGCCTGTATATGAATTCTTCAGAATCTCATTTAAATATTCCCTATATGAAATGTCCATCGCCCTTTTCCAATCCTCATACTTTTGGACAATGCTTCTATAGGCTTTTTCGTGGAGTTCGCAGTATTTCTCCACAGCTTCCTTATTGCAAATTCTGCATTTCATTACGTTTCCTCCTTTCTTCCTTTAAGGGACAATTAGGATTGAAGCACAGCCTCCACGGTCTCCGACCTCTAATCTGCACTCGCACTAGTGGCCATCCGCAGGAGCTACAAGTTTTTTCCATGGGTTTGGCGGTTCCGCGTTGGGGAAGAGGAAATGATGTTTTACAGATGCCTTTGAAATAGTTTGTGCATCCGATGAAGCGCTTCCTAGTTCTCCGAGAAAACAAAATCATCAAAGTACCCGTACCGCAAGTCGGACAGCCTCCTACGATTCGTTCTTGCATTCGCGCTCTTTTAATTGCGTTGCTCAATGCTTCCCCTATTGGTCCCTCTTTTTCCTTGAACTGTTCCAGCTGCGGCTTTAGCTGCTCAACAGCTTCCAAGAGTATGTTTTCCCTTTTCTCGCTTTTGCTCTGAATTCGTTCCATTTTTTTCTCAAGTTCTTGAGTGAGCTTTACTGAAATGACTCTTGGTGCACATTTGCTGAGGATGTCGACGATGTCGAACCCCAAATCGGTTACTACCATTCTTTCATCTGTCACGTATCCTCGATTATAAAGAGTTTCAATGATGTCTGCTCTCGTAGCCTTTGTTCCGATTCCAAGCCCTTCCATTTTCTTGAGAAGGCTGCTTGGGTTGTAACGCGGCGGTGGATTAGTAAACTTGTCGTCGCGCATAACTCGCTTTAAAAGAATTGTTTCACCTTCTTTGATGGGAGGCAACAACGTTTCTTCGGCTCTGGCGTATGGTTTGTAGAATTGCATCCACCCTTCTTTCAGGATTCTTCTTCCCCTCAGAAAGAAGTTGTGACTATTTACCTCTAGGCGAATTTTTACGCTTTGTTTGATCGCTGTCTCTCCGAAAACAGCCATAAACCGTTTGACGACTAGGTCCCACACTTTTTTCTCGGGGTCGCTTAACGTTCGCTCTGGCAGGTTCCCTGTAGGATATACAGCGGGATGCGCAGGGTCTTCTTTAGCGCCTTCCCTTGGTTTCAACTCTTCCTTTTCCAAAAGTTTTGAGGCTAGTTTTTTGTATGCAGGTTCTTTACTCAAAGCGTTGAGTATTTTTTTGTAGTCTATTATCGGGGGCAGTTTCTGGCTGCTTGTTCGTGGATATGAAATCAAGGCGTCAAGATATAGCCGCTGAGCGATGCCCAATGTTCGCCTAGGAGTATACCCAAATAGGCTGTATGCCTCAGTTTGCAGTGTGCCTATGTCAAAGGGTATTGGAGGCTTCTGATGAAACTTTCTCACGCCAACTTCCTTGATTTCTCCTATCTTATCCGTGCAAGCCCTTACAACAGCATCAGCTTCCGCCTTTTTCTCAATTCTTTTTCTTTCATACTCTACTTCGCACGTAGATTTCTTGATTTCAACCTCAGCTTTTATTTCCCAATATGGAGTAGGTACAAAGCTGCGAATTTCCTTTTCTCTTCCGATTAAGAATCTTAAAGTGGGTCCTTGCACTCTTCCCGTGCTTAAAGTGGAATATCTTCCACTCCAGCGGCGAGCCGCCAAAGTTAATGCCCGTGAAAGATTCACGCCGTAGAGCCAGTCAACTTCATGCCTGGTTCTTCCAGCTTCTATAAGGGCAAAATTGAGTTGAGGAAGAGGTTCTTCGTAGGCTCTTTCTAACTCGCTTTTCATGAGCGTGGAAAACTTCATCCTCTTTGCTACGCCTTCTTTGTTTTCACAGGCGTATTTTAGTATGCAATAGCCGATGAGGCTTCCTTCAAGGTCGTAGTCGCAAGCGGCTATGAAATCTTCAGCATCCTTGGCCAGCTTTGAAATCGTTTCAATCCATGTGCGAATTTGTTTTGCTCCTCTTTCCGCCAAGTGTCGTGGCGCCCACTTGAAGTTGAAAACAGGATAATAGTTTCTTCTTCCCCTTTCATGAATCACCGTGTAGAGGTGCCCGAGGGCTGGAACAACGACGAGTTCTCGGTCTCGATGAGCAATGAAATAGGGCACTCCATTCTCCTCAACTTTTTTGGGCTTCCCCTTACCGTCAAGCGCTTGTGCAATCCGTTGGGCAGCATCCGGTTTTTCGGTGATGATCAAGGTGTATTTTCCCATCAACGTATCCTTTCCCTTTCTTTTCAGACACGCACGGAAGCTATAAATGATTTACGACTCAAAATTAAATCATTTCACAAACAGAGGCGCTTGGACACCTGGAGCAGCAACCTTTGAGGGTAGTAATTATTTCCGATTTTGAAGGAATATCCGGAGTGCACACCTTTCGTCAGGTAATTAAGGAATTTGGTAAACCTTTCGAAAAGGCCAAGACCCTTATCACAGAAGACATCAACGCCGCTGTTCGCGGATTGAAAGCAGCAGGAGCAACAGAAATTGGAGTAGTTGATGGACACCGTTGGGGGAATCCTCCAAACATCATCGACGAAAAAATTGAGGCAGGCGCCACGGTTCTCCGTAAGAAACGTGAACGAGACGATTTCATCAAATCTTGCGATGCACAAGTTTTGGTGGGTTTTCATGCAATGGCAGGCACGAAGGATGGTTTCCTCAGCCACACTTTCAGCTCAATCCTTGGACTAGCATTAGGTTTGAAGGGTCAATACATTGGAGAAACAGCGTGGTGTGTTTGGAAAGGCGCCTACACGGGATTTCCAACAATCATGGTGACTGGGGACGCGGCGGTAGTGAGAGAAGCGAAATCTTTTTTCCCGGAAATCACAGGCGTAACCGTGAAAACCGCCTTAAGCAGAACTTCGGCTGAATGCCTTTCACTGAAGAAAACGAGGCGCATGATTGAAGACGTAGCAACCCATGCTTTGAAGAACTTATCGCAGTTCAAGGTACTGGAAACACCAGAGCCGCCCATTGAAACGGATCTCGTGTTTGCCTCGCCTGGTTTTACTGATCCGGTCGCTGCCATTCCAGGGTATCGAAGGAAAGGCGACCGATGGCTCTCCTATACGGCGAAGAATTGGCCAGAACTTGATGAAGCCTTTTCCATGGCGCTGAGGCTAGCGTTGTCACAGCTTGTAAACCTCCAAGAAAATCTCAGCGGAGTAGAATCGGAACAAGTAAACAGGTATGTGAGAGAGTTTGTGTGCCATGTTTGGGAGTCCAAGTTTCCTCCTCTTCCAAAGTTGAAAACACATAGGGAGAAACAAGTTCAACCAAAACAGCCAAAATTGTAGCAAGTTAGTCACAAGTCGGAATCTATAAATAGTCTACAACGGTTGTATCCTCGTTTTACGACGGCTGTGAGAATGTGCCTCAACGGATAATTTGTCAAAAATGTGGTGCTTTTCTCTATGAAGGTATAGAGTTGAAGCCCCCTGACGAGATCATTCAGAGTTACGATGGCAAATGCCCGAAATGTGGCAAAAAACTATCTTTCATACCGACAAACGTTGAGGTCAAGTCTATTAACAAAACTCATGTGCGCGCGCGCAGGCGCTAAAAATTAAGCTATGCCCGCTGAAATGAGTTTTTGATCCCATCGATGCCTTGGTGTTGTAGATAATCGGTAGCTTCAGAAAACATTTAAGTGTTTAAAAATGCAAACACCAATCTGAAATTAGTTTGGGTGAGAAGTCTTGCCAGAATGGATATGTCTGAAATGCGGGTACAAATGGATCGACGAAAGCAAAGTGGAGCCCAGATATTGCCCCACGTGTGGTAGCCCTAATATACACGTTCCAAAGATCGCAAAACCAAAATAAGAGAGCAAATTCGAAGAAAAACGTGACTTAACGGTTCAGTAAATGCCTTCGAGAACAGATGTTTTTCAACACGTACTTTGCTAAATTTATTTTCTCTTCCGCGATGTCTCTTATGCGGCACATAAAATCAGATATGATTGATTACATATCTCAGGAGATGTAGCTAATCCTTTCCTCTTCCACTCTACGCATCTTCTGCGCGTACTTTTCTCTTCTCTTCTCTATCTCCTGCATCCTACCCACTATTTCTTCGGATTTCTCGATTTCCTTATCCAGCCCACTTAGATCAACTTTGATTTTCAACATTTTCTGCAAAACCTCAACAACGCTTTTCGCTGCCCTTGGATCAGGCAGGTAGCCGCGAGTCTCTCCTAGAAGGCAAATCGCGTCTATTTTTCTGAATTTTGCCAAGCCCAAGAGTAAACCAGCGGTACCGACAATAGGGTTTCCTGCGGGGCTAGGTAGTGCCTTAGCTTTCAGGGCTTCCTTCAAGAGGCGGGGACTGGTTGAGACCGCAACTACTCTTGGTGTTTTTTCCACTTCTTTTCGGTATCCACCAATGGTTACGACGGTTTTCACGTTATTTTTTTCAGCAAAATCGAGTATACAGCCAGCTACCTCATACTGCCCCTCTATTGTTTGTGCTTGGCTATCTCCTGTAAAGAAAATAGAGTCGTTTTCTCCAGCCTCATTTTTCCAGAAGAAAAATTCTCCGCGGAGGAGTCTAACACTTCCTTTTTTGTTTACGATAACGTAGTAGGGGAAGTGGGGGGAATACAAACTCGCGAGTTTTTTGGCTTTTAATTCCTTAGCAAGATATCGTGTGGCTATCCTTCCGACCATTCCCAATCCGGGAAGCCCTTCTATTAAAATTGGATTTTTCAGCTCGATTTTCGTTAATTCCTCGATGGTTGTTGTTTTCATTCTAATATAAACCTCTCATTGCTCGCCTGTATTTTGCATACCTATCTTCAGGCGAGAATTTAGCTGGATGCGGTATGTGTAAGTTACCTCCACAATAGGGGCATCTCTCTTGGTTCAGCGTATATTTTTTGCATTTCTCACATTTTCTAAGCAGCCAAACCATCATTTTTCCCTTTTGAAGGCGCCTTTTCCGCCGATTTTTGCTATGTTTTTTAGAGCTGTATTTGTAGCCTTCTCCAAGGCGTCTTCCGCGCTTTTGTAGTCTTCAGCTGAAACCTCAACGCGATATTTCGGCGGTGCAACTACGTAGATTCGAATACGTGTTCCTTGAGATTCTCCAATTTTTTGAGCTCTTAATAAGGTTTCCTTAATGAGAACCGCTCCGTTCGGTTTCGTGCATTGAAGCTCTAGGATTCCCTTCACTTTCACTAATTGTATGCTGATTCTTTCCTTTGCGATTTCCTCTAGGGCGACCGCAATGTCTGTGGGGACTCCTAGCTTTAATAGAACGTCAGCTCCGTCTTTTGCTGTTTTTTCTAGCCCCTCATGTAGCTCTCCAAACTCCTTTTCAATTAGGGCTCCTGCTTTTTCATAAATTTCTTCAAATGAGATGTTTAACTTTTCAGAGGCGCTTCGCAGCAGGGTGTCTGCTTTTCTATCTTTTTTCCAAGACAGAATTTTTTCTTTTTTCTCACGTTTTGTAACCCTTCTTAGCGACAGGTCAACGTGCCCCTTTTCCGCATTGACCCTTAAAACTTTCAATACGACCTTTTGTCCTTCTCGCACAAAAACACGAATATTTCTTACCCACCGGGAGGCAACTTCAGATACATGCAACAATCCTTCCTTTTCATATTCATCTAATCTAACGTAGGCACCATAGTCTGTTATTCCTACGACTGTAGCAATCACCAAGTCGCCTACGTCAGGCCACTCGCGTTTCTTTAACTCCATTTTCTCCCCACTTATTGTTTAATCTAGTATAGCGGTGATTTCGCCCTTGACTGTTGCTTTTCCGCCAGAGGGTTCTGCGAGTATCGCTCCACAAACGTTGCAGTGAACAATGGTTGTGGCATTGCTGAAAACGAGTTGTTCGTTTCCACAGTCAGGGCATTTTACTCGAAGGAACTTGCTTCTAGGTTTCGGTATAACCTTTTCCCAATCACTCATTTTCTTTCCTCCTTTACTCGATACTCAGTTTCTTAAGGCGTATTCCCTTCTTATGTCGTGTGTATCCACATGTTTTGCATCTGAGCTTCAACGTTTGTTTTTTAGTTGTTTTGGCAAACTTTCGTTGGCGGGAAAATTTTTGTCCACCATATCCTTTCTTTTCGCGTAGCTCGTGTTGTCTTTCGCCCTTGGATAAAGCCCTTCTTTTTCCAGTCTTGTATAAGGAAACTGTGTGAAGTTGATGGTTATTGCATTTGGGGCAGTACGTGGTGACTTCTTTTGGTGTTTTCATTGCCATCACAGACTAGTTCGGTATAGAACAGCCCGCTTAATTACTATTTATCTGTTTCTGGGAGATCAAAGTTCCTTGGTCTTTTTTTGCATTTTACTAGTTCAGTTTTTCAGTATTATTTTCTTTTTCAGGCTGACCTTCTTTTTTTAGGAAAGCTACCGTTTGCTCGCGAGCGTCCTCTGAAGAGAAGAGCGCGCGCGCAAAAAGAATTTTCATTTCAGATAATGTCAACCTTCGGTGCAAACCGATGACGACATTATTTTACTTCCACTTCCACGGCTACCCCTTGTTTAATAAGGATTCGAGCGTTTTCTGAAGGTAAGGTTGCTATGTCCTCTGGCTCAAAGGGACCGTAAGTCTTCATATCAGATCCAACTATTGCTGGAATTTCCTGAACGAAGCGTAGTAGTATCCTCTTCGGTTTCTCTTCCTTCTCAATATGAGATAAACGCCCTTGAAGAATATCTCTTAAGAAGGCTTGGTAAGCCTCGGTTAGGGGCAAAATTTCTCCATACAACTTCTCTTCTTCTTCGGTCAACACTTCTCTGGCCACGGTTTCTCTGGCCAAAGATTTTTTCAGAGCTTTATCGTAGCGAAGTCGAATAAGTTCCTCAGTCATGTTCTTGAC